>WNFP01000013.1_pt1 | contig 142696 bp, 121 predicted proteins | sample 5400201 | NCBI WGS metagenome assembly WNFP01 (sample SAMN13153355, study PRJNA577476) | soil metagenome | isolation source: 115 cm saprolite under Madrone tree | place: USA:California | collected 2016-06-14
CTGCCACCACTCACACCGGATCAGAGGTGGCAGACGGCCGCTGCTGTTCTTATCAATCTTGTGGGCGAAGAAGTGGTTTTCGATGTGATCAATGACTTCGGCCTGCTCAATACCCTCGTGGCGCTGGCCACGCTGAGATGCAGGCCGATTCATTTACTGCGGGAAACCGTCGCGGGTCCCCGCGACTGGGAGTTTTGCCGTTAGGAGGCCGTTTTGTCGGAAGAGTGTTCACAGGCACATCCGCGAGCTGGAGTTGGACTGACGGAGCCGGGCATCTGCCAGTGTGCTGAAGACGTCCCGCAGACTGCTCGTTCTGTCGGCCAAGGCAGCCAGGCATTCGTCAATCTCGTGTATTCGATTTTCTCAGTGTGTTTTCGTATGGACTGCTGGCTGTGGCCGCGCCACGGACGGGACATCACCACGGTTGAGGTACTGCCCTGGATCCAGCGCAGATATTACACGGACATGCAGGAGATCTTTGACGAACAAGCCGAAGAGCAGAGACGTCTGACTTTGAGCAAGGCGGAGTTTCGCCGGAGCCAGATCAAGCAGCTCGGACTGGCGCTTGATTGCATTGCCAGCACGCAGGAGAAGGCCGGAGTCATGCAGCGGTGGGCGCGCTCGGAAGTGCTGAATGGACAAGATGCGAAGGACGCAGGGCGCGAAATGGCGGCGCGAACCCTGATCGAGCTGTGTCTTGAGTACAGAGCATTCGCCTGGTGCGTTCGCACGCGGCTGCAACTGTGGCGAATATCGATGGCGCTGCTGCCCTTCGTTTGCGTACCCTCCATTGCGCGTTTGCAAACGACCACGCCTTATCCGGCGGCAAACGGTCCGGTGCGGCGGCGCGCCTGAACAAGTGTTTGTTACCTCCAAAGCCCATCACGGGGTAGTGATGGCCACACCATAACCCTTAGCCGCTCCCTGGGCAGGAGCGCCAATGTTGACCCGGCCAGAGGAGATGCCCCACCGAGCGTTTCCTCTGGCTTATGTCCTCTGGCTTAATGCTCGCCGCTCGGCGCTTGGCGCTCGGCATTTATCCATGTGGCGGTACCAATTGAAAACGAGACCTAAGAAAATGACGCTACCCAATGCCATGCAAATCGAGCAATTCTGGAACTGGTTCATCGACGTCTCCGACCAGCTGCTCGCCGGAATCGAGAAGGAAGCATACATGCAGCGGCTCGATGAGCGGCTGCTCGCCCTGCATCCGGGGTTGCGATGGGAGATATGTCCTGGAGTATCGAGAGCGCGCCAGCTTACCATCTCGCCCAATCTCGACCCGGAGCTGCGCGCGACGGCGCAACAGATCGTCTTTGCCGCCCCGGTGCTGGCGAACTGGGAGTACTGCGCGGCCAGGCAGCCCAAGGAATGGAGCTACAAAATCCATTTGGCCAGCCACGGCCAGCAACCTGTTGAACTCGATGCGACAAACTGGGTGTTTATTTTGCTCAGCTCACCGGATAGCGGATACTACATGCTGCTGAGCGATCCCAACCTGCCGCTGCTCACGGAAGCCCAGCGCCGGCAGGCAGCGGCGGACGTTTTGTGCAACCTGCTGGGCGAGGAACTGGTCATGGAGACCATCAGGGACTTTGAGCTGGTCTACAATTTTCATCATTATCTGGGGCAGAGGGCCAGTCCCATTCATTTGCTGCCTGCCGTGATCGAGAGTGTTCAGGATTGCAGGACCTCTGGTTAAACAAAGCCTGCCGTTACTCCTGCTTCCCATGAATCAGCCAGTGAGGATAGTACGTTATCTGCAGATTGGCGGAGATGTCCTTTTGCGCCGACAGATTCAGAGAGGGAATCAGCCAGCGTTCATACTGCACAAAGGACCCCACGCTCCACTTCGGATTCACCCGCCAGTCGAAGCGGCAAATGCCATCGGTCTGCGTGCCGCCGCCCGGCAAAAACCCGTTTCCGGTCTTAACCTGGCGATAGCTGAACTGCAGGGTTGTGCCCGGCGAAAAATGATAGGTGCTCCAGCCCTGATAGGCGCGCCCGTCTCTGCCCACGCTGTTTCCATAGAGAAAGCCCTTATTGAGATTGGAATCGTGGTAGCGGAAATTCCAGTAGAGGAAGAATCCGCCACGGTCCGTCGGCGTAAGGGATTGCGTGGAGGTGGTTTCAAAGCGGAAATCCAGCTTTGAAACTCCAGGAAACTGCGAAAGATGCAGGCCCGGACTCACCGCCGCGCGCCGCGGGTTTGCGATGGGAGAGGGGTCGTCGTCACTGTAGGAGTCACTGTAGATGGAAAGCCATTTTCTCAGGCCAGGAAGCTTATAGGAGAAATCGAAACCTGACTTGCGGTCGCCAATGTCGTTGCGATTGAAGAAGCCGGCGCCCGGAGTGTCACCGAGAGCTAAAAGATTTCTTTCCAGCGCATGCAGCGTGAACGGATGCCCGAATCCTCCCCACAGCGAAGCACGAGTAAATCCGAACTCCAGATTGTCCGTGGGATGAAAACTAAACTTTTGCAGGTTGAAAAATGGCCGGGCCGGGAACTTATGTCCGGATAGTTTGCCGGCCAGGAATTCGGTCTCCAGTGGCCCCAGCTTTCTGAAGATCCATGGCAGATACGTGGGACTGGTGTGCGTCAGCCGCAGCATATACATGGGGTCGGCATTGTCGCTGAGCAGCAGCGGAGCGCTTTCTCCTGGCCCCAGCCACAGGCTTTGCTTCCCAAAAGTAAGGGCATAGCCGCCCAACTGCACGCCGGCATATATGTCGAGGGGATAAAAGCGGTCGGTGGTTGCTACGGGTGTGGGCGTTGGAACTGTAGCCAGGGGGATGGGAACGTTCGAATCCAGGTTCTCGAAAATCAGATTCTGCACTGCCTGGGTATTTGCCGCCCGCCCTGGGGCGTGTTCATATTCTCCGCGCACATAGAAGAAGAAGCGTCCGGAAACCCCGCTGGCGGTGGCGCCGGTAATCAGGTTTCCGCCCTGATCGTATGGCCGTCCGAAATCGTTCCACAGGGTCTGGCCAAAGTGATAACTATCGCGCAGCGGCTTTCCCGAAATATTCGTGTACCGGCTGTACACAGACTCAATCTGCGCTGACGAGTCATATCCGTCGCCAATACTTAGCTCGGTCCGCAGCGTGTCAATTGTGCGGCGAATGTCGGATTCCGGCGGCAAATCCTGAGAAAGATCGCCGGCTTCCTCAAGCTGGCGCAGACATTCTTTCTTTGTCCAGGGCTGCAGGCCGGTAAACTGGGTGCGGATGTATCCCAGTGACGCCAGGCGCTTCAGCTCCGGATAAACCCAGCTGTCCAGGGGAACGTAAGTGGATGCCTGCGAGACAATCTTTCCCTCGCTGTCACGTACAAAATTTCCATAGAGTTCGTCGTCGTTGAAAGCGGTGTGCGAACGATAGACCTGCCGCCCGACGAGCCAGCCCATCGCGGCGCCGGCCACGACGTCGCCAGGGAAGTGCTGGCGTCCGGTTACGCGCGCAATGCTTATCGCGGTTGCGCCGCCGTAGGCCAGGATCTGGGTGAGCGGGCCAGGATATTCATGGGCGAGGACGGAGGCAATGGTCCAGCTCAGGATGGCATGGTTCGAGGGAAAAGAGCTGTTCAATGACGTTTTTGTGATGCCGTTGAAAAAATCTCCCTTGCCATTATTCAGCATCGGCCTGTTTCTGGATGTAAGCACCTTCAGCCCTTCATCGACAACCAGACTGTCGAGGACGGCCTCTCCTGCCAGCAGTCCGGTTTCCTGCTTGCGGCGATCACCCGTGGTTTCGCCCACGGCCCAGGCGAAAGCAGGCACGGCGAACATGCCAGCCAGGCCAAAGTTAGCAAGCTGATTGCTGCGGTTGATGTTGGCTGCGGTTACTTTCTCTCGCGCGAGGCTGTGCTGGTCACTGCCAATCAGTACACCCGTGGTCAGGCCCAGCGGCACTAACCACTTGAGGTCAGAGACCTGTGCGCGAAACGGGCTGGTCCAGATGGCGAACTGATCTTTAGGCAAGTTCAGCACCGTGCTGCGAATGGTCACATCCGGTCTTTGTGCAGCGTCGGAATGCCCCTGCGTATCTGCTTTTGCGGGTTGGGCTGCCGGCGTTTGGCTGGCGGATGGTGAAACAGAGCGGTTGTCGGCGGGGGCCACGGCTGGGGCAGATTGTGGCGCGGTGGTAACTGGCGCAGCTGGGGGTGCCGTCTGATCCCGGCAGGTATTTGTATTTACATCGCCATCCTGCTGGTTGGGCCCACAGGAGGGTGAAACAGGGCCATTATGTTGAGCAATTGCAGTGGCCGCGGCGATACAGAAAAATGCAGCCGACTTTCGGAGACACGTGCCAGTAAATAAATTTTTATAAAAAGCCAAGATGAATCCCATTTCAATTACCTTAAAGACAGTAAGTCACAGGCTTGTATTCTGGCAAGAAGTGAGGGGCGCAAAAGACTCCGCTTTTCGTGTTCCCATGAATCATGGTGTTTGCAGGCGGGATGCCCAGGGGCTAATCCTTTTGTGACTCTGCATTTAAAGGTGCAGGAGCGTATCATAGTAACTTTTACCCTGATGTTGTGTTTGTGTCTTGTGCTTAGGCAGTCAGCCTGAATGGAGTAATTTGTCCTTATTTGGTTTCCGAGGGAAGTGCAGGCAGGCTGAAAGAGCGGAAATGTAAATCAGCGGAGATGTAAATCAAATGTCCAGGAAGGTGTAATGAATATCCTGATTACAGGTGGCGCGGGATTTATTGGCTCACATCTGGCAGAGCGTCTGGTTGAGCGTGGTGATCATGTTTCTGTCATTGATGATTTGTCCACGGGCTCTCTTCGTAATATCCAGCACCTCAAAAAGAAGCCGAATTTTCAGTGCATTGTCGGCAGCGTGACCAATCGCGCCGCCATGGCTCCTTTGGTGGATATGGCCGATGTGGTCTACCATCTCGCGGCGGCGGTCGGTGTGCGCCTGATTGTGGAAAGTCCCACGCGCGCCATGGAAACCAACATCCGCGGTACCGAGGTGGTGCTGGAACTTGCGGCAAAGAAGAAGAAACGCGTGCTGGTCGCATCCACTTCCGAGGTCTATGGCAAGAGGGAGCAGGTCCCATTCCGCGAAGAAGACGACCTGATCATGGGGCCGCCGGACAAAGGCCGCTGGAGTTATGCATGCTCCAAAGCCATTGATGAATTTTTGGCTCTGGCTTACTGGAAAGAGAGCAAAGTCCCTACCGTGGTAGCGAGGCTGTTTAACGTGGTGGGGCCGCGGCAGACCGGAAGTTACGGCATGGTGCTGCCCTGCCTGGTGCGCCAGGCCCTCACCGGAAACGACCTCACGGTTTATGGCGATGGTTCGCAATCCAGATGTTTTACGCACATCACGGACGTGGTGCGCGCATTGATTCTGCTGGCGGAGCATCCGCACGCCAACGGCGAGGTTTATAACATCGGTTCAACCGAGGAAATCTCAATTCTCGAACTGGCGCGCAGGATTGCCAAGGTAACGGCCTCCGACTCAAGAATCGTGATCATTCCGTATGAGCAGGTTTATCAGCAGGGATTTGAGGACATGATGCGGCGCGTTCCCGACCTGAAAAAAATTGCGAATACAATTGGGTACAGCCCCTCAATGAATCTGGACCAGATTCTTCTGGATACAATCAGATACCATATTGAGGATCTGGCGGCCCCGCAGAAGCAAGGGCGCCAGGCGACGTTTCGGACCGCCTGAAGGCCGCAGTGCCGGGGCTGGCTCCGCAAGATTATGTTTCGGGAGAAAATTAAGGGCAGATGTCTGTTTATCTGGTAACAGGAGCAGCAGGGTTTATAGGCTCGTCTCTTGCGCGCGAACTTTTGCGGCGCGGAGAGCGTGTCCGGGGAATTGACAACTTCGAAACCGGCAAGCGTGAGAATATCGCGGACATGGCTGGCCGCCTGGATTTCCGGGAGGTCAGCATTCTGGATTATCACGGCCTGCTGGAAGCGACAGAGGGCGTGGAGTGTGTTTTTCATCAGGCGGCGCTGCCCTCCGTGCCGCTCTCCGTGGCAGACCCGGTGCGGGCCAACAATATCAATATCAATGGGACTCTCAATGTTCTGCAGGCCGCCCGGAAGTCCGGTGTAAAACGGGTCATCTATGCGGCTTCCAGTTCCGCCTATGGTGAAACGCCCACACTGCCCAAGCGTGAAGACATGTTTCCCAGCCCGGTTTCTCCTTATGCAGTCCAAAAACTGACCGGCGAATATTACATGCAGTCATTCACGAAGGTGTACGGACTGGAAACGGTATCGCTGCGCTATTTCAATATTTTTGGCCCGCATCAGGACCCCACTTCGCCGTATTCCGGCGTGATTGCGAAATTTATTACGCAAATGCTCGAAGGCGAGCCGCCAACGATCTTTGGCGATGGCGAGCAGAGTCGCGATTTTACCTACGTTGATAATGCTGTTCAGGCGAACATTCTGGCTGCGTCCGCTCCGGCGGAAACTGTGGTCGGCAAGTGTTTCAATATTGGCACAGGACGCCGCATATCCCTGAACCTTGTCTTCCAGACGCTGTGTGAAATTCTGGATTTCAGGGGGGCCGTGAAATACGCCACGGCGCGAGTGGGCGATGTAAAGCATTCTCTGGCCGATATCACGCGGGCCAAAGAGGCGTTCGGCTATCTGCCGGCCATTGATTTTGAAGAAGGCCTGAGACGGACGGTCGAATGGTACAAACTGCAATCGCCTGTCACCTCTGCTCCCGCACGCAGCGGTATCATGGCCTGAGTTGCTGGGAACAGGCGTTGAATGATTCTGCACAAACCGGATAATCAGCATAAAGCGAAGATCGTGCGCATCATCGCGCGTCTCAATGTAGGGGGCGCCGCCCGGCAGGTTTGCGCTCTTCATCATGAACTGACTCCCTGCTTTGAAACCAGAATCATTACCGGCCGCCTGGCCAACGGTGAGCAGGACATGAGTTATCTGCTGCCGTCGGAAGAAAACGTCTATCGTTTGCCGCAAATGTCGCGGGAAGTGTCGGCCTGGGACGATGCCGTTGCGTTTTGGCAAATCTGGAAGCTTCTGCGCCGCGAGCGGCCGGAAATTGTCCATACCCATACGGCAAAGGCTGGTGTTCTGGGGCGAGCAGCGGCGTGGCTGGCAGGCGTTCCTGTCATAGTCCATACGTACCACGGGCATGTGTTTCATGGATATTTCGGCCCGGCAAAAACCAGAATGTTCATAGCCGTGGAACGGCTGATGGCGCGGCTCTCGGCCCGTATTATCGCCGTTTCAGAATCGCAGAAACGGGAACTCGCACTGAAGTATCGTATTGCTCCGCCTGAGAAATTTTCAGTTGTCCACAATGGATTTGATCTGGAACGCTTTACGCGAAATTCGCGCGAAGCGGCGCGAAAAGTACTGGGGCTGGAGCAGGATGAACTGGCTGTAGTTTGGGCAGGCAGGATTGTTCCCGTAAAGGACGTCGAATTGCTTGGCCATGTCATACGTGCGGCATCTGCTGTCAGCGAAAAGATTCGTTTTCTTGTCGTGGGCGATGGCGAGGAAAAGCCGAAACTTATGTCCATGACGAAGGACTGTTCTAACGTGATGTTTTTGGGGCATCGGAATGAAATGGAGTCCATATGGGCGGCTGCCGATCTGGCCCTGCTTACCTCGCGGAACGAAGGCACCCCTACAGCGCTGATTGAAGGTATGGCGGCGGGACTGCCATTCGTATCCACGGATGTTGGAGGTGTTCGAGACCTTGCCGTGGGCCCGCTCAAAGAATTACCGGACGAAATGGGATGGCAGGCTGCAAATGGCTTCCTGACTCCCCGAACACCTGGTGCGCTGCTGTACTGCATCCAAAAAATTGCCCAGGAGCGGGAACTGGCGGCAAAAATGGGGGCGGTGGGACGTGTATTTTCTCTGGAAAGATTTTCCCTGCGGCGGCAGGTAGCCGAAATTAGCCGGCTTTACGACATCCTGCTGGGAAATAACTCAGCGGAACTACCGGCTGCCGAAAAAAACATTTCGCGGCCGAGAAAAGCCGTTTGAGAGGAATTTGGATTTTGAATTACCGGTATTGAAGGGCATAATAAACGGAGTTTTGAATCGAAAAGTGCTGCGCCATGTAAAGTTGCGATCTTCGGTGAATTCGGTGAAGATGTGGCGAGGTATGGGATTTGAGGAATAGATGACGCCAAACCGAGAGGTAAACGGACAAGCGGGGGCCTCTTCATCGGACGTGGATTACCCGGTGAGCTCGTGGTGTGGTTCTCCGTGGAAGCGTGTTTGTGATCTGACAGGCGCGGTCTTTCTACTGCTGATATTCCTTCCGCTCATGCTCATTGCCGCTCTGGGGGTAAAGCTGAGTTCCCCAGGGCCGGTATTTTTCCGGCAGCGCCGCCCGGGCAGAGGAGGGCGTGAATTCTCTATCGTGAAATTTCGGACGATGCTGGATGGCCGCAATAATCCCGGTCCTGTGCTGACGCGCGCTGCCGATCCCAGGGTCACATGGCTGGGGAATTACATGCGAAAGTGGAAGGTAGATGAGCTGCCGCAACTGTGGAATGTTCTGGCCGGCGAGATGAGTTTTGTCGGTCCGCGCCCGCAGCCCACCCGGCTCTGGCAGCATAAATCGATCCGAAAGCAGGCGGCTTGCGTACTCTCCGTTCGTCCTGGGATTACCAGCCAGGCAACCGTGAATTTTCGTCATGAAGAGGCATTGCTGGGGCCCCTGCGTCCGGAAGAAGTGGAAGAAGTTTATACGCGAACCATCATGCCGCTGAAGCTAAATATGGAAATTGAGTACCTGAAGCAGGCCACGCTCCTCTGCGATCTGACGATTATTTGCAGAACGGTGCTGCGAATCTTCGATCGGCGTCACGAAGATGATGCGCTGGTCAGGGAATATCTTCCGGTGGTCGGGCGTCGGGAGTACCAGTCCCCGCGTCCGGGAACTGCCGGCTATGTCCCTGCGGTGGAGAAGAAAGAATATCGTCCGGCAGAGCAGACGGACTAGCCCCTCCCACTTCTGCTAATCCAGAAAGCAGCACTGGTCGCATTCGCCTTGTGTGTACGTGATTTAATTCTTTTAGGTAAAATAAATCAGTTTCCGGCAAGCCGCCGTTGCACCCCGGCAGCACGAATATTTCCTGCTGTGGTGTCATTACTCTGTGCAGCGCTGGTATTCTTAAATTGCGCAGAGTGCTTTAAGGTATGAAGTAAATCGCATTCCGGATTTCAGGGACGGCATAATTTTGCGACCAATCAGGCTTTTTCTCATTTTTATTGTTGCTGCGTTTGCTGCGTTCGCGCAAACCACGGATTCTTCGTCCCAGACAGGACAAAGTCAGGATACCGGCTCAGATAGAAATTCGACCAGGGGAGCAGCCACCGCTGGTCCGGCACTTCAAATTCCGGTGATTCGGAGCCGTCCTATTACCAATCTGACACCGGAGGAACTGGCCGATCAGGAAAAAAACCGACCGAAGACCGTTCCCCAGTCGCCGGCTACGGTCCATCCCGATCCCGACATCGAATTTCAGGATTTTACGTATGCCTCTCTCGGAACTCGGCTTCCGATTTTTGGCTACGATCTTTTTGAAAACGTACCTTCGACTTTTGCCCCGCTGGACCGCGTACAGGTGCCTGGAGATTACACGATCGGCCCGGGAGACGAGCTGGCTATTCGCGGCTGGGGGCAGCTGGATCTTGCGGTTCAGGCCATTGTGGACCGTGGGGGCTCGATTTACATCCCCAAGGTGGGGACCCTGAACGTTGCCGGACTAAAGTTTGACCAGTTGCATGATTACCTGCAGTCGCAGATCGGCCGTTTTTATAAAAACTTTGATCTGGGCGTCAGTCTGGGCCGACTGCGGTCGATTCAGGTTTTTGTGGTGGGCCAGGTAAAGCGTCCCGGAAGCTATACCATTGGTTCTCTGAGTTCTTTGGTGGATGCGCTCTTTGCGTCCGGCGGTCCTTCGAGGCGCGGTTCCATGCGGCAGATTCAGCTGAAGCGCAACGGCGCCGTGGTGAGCACGTTCGACCTTTACGACCTTTTAGTCAGAGGAGACAAGAGCAGGGATTCAAGCCTGCGCGAGGGCGACGTGATCTATGTGCCTCACGTGGGTCCTCTGGTGGCGCTGGCTGGCAGCGTGAATAATCCTGCGGTGTTCGAATTAAAAGATCGCACCACGCTGGCTGATGCGATTGCTTATGCCGGCGGTCTGGCTACTACTGCCGATGGATCGTATGCCTCAGTCGAGCGGATTGAGAATCACAGTCTGCGCAAGTCGGATGAGTTTCCGCTGGATGCCAGCGGGCTGAACCGCGAGTTGCACGATGGCGATATTGTGCGCTTCCAGCGAATTCTCTCCCGGTTTGAGAACTCCATCACTTTGCGCGGCAACGTGGCCCGTCCAGGGCGTTATCCATGGCATCCAGGCATGCGTATCCATGATCTCATTCCGGAGCGGGATTTCCTGGTAACCGAGGATTACTGGAAACGACAGAACCAGCTTGCCGTAAATGCTCAGTCCCGCGATTTTGGTGTGAGCCAGACGGAACTCAAAAACGATGTAAAACGTCTCGCGGCCGAAATCAACTGGGACTATGCGGCCATTCAGCGCTTTGATCCGCAGGGCCTTACATCGCACCTGCTGCCGTTTAATCTGGGCAGGGCCATTCAAGGCGAGCCCGATCAAAATCTTGCACTGGAGCCAGGAGATGTTGTCACGGTTTTCTCGCAGGCCGATATTCAGGTTCCTATAGCCGAGCAGTCGAAGTTTGTCCATCTGGAAGGCGAAATGAACCACGCCGGGGTTTATCAGATCGAGCCAGGTGAGACGCTGCGGCATCTGCTCGTGCGGACCGGAGGTATGACCCCTCAAGCGTATCTTTTTGGTTCACAGTTTACACGCGAATCTGCGCGGGTTGATCAGCAGCAGCGACTGGATGCCTACACCAATGATTTGGACCGTTCGGTGCAGACAAATGCCGCAGATGCCAGCCAGACCGGGGCTGACAAGGCCGCGATTGAGGGCCAGCGCGCTCTGGTTACGAAAATGAGGCAGGTGAAAGCAACGGGGCGAGTGGTGCTTGAGATCAAGCCTAATGCCAGCAGCATTGATTCCATACCGGATTTGGCGCTTGAGGATGGTGACCGTCTCCTGATTCCCTTCCGGCCTGCAACCGTGGATGTGGTGGGTTCGGTATATAACAGCGGCTCCTTCGTCTTTCATCCGGGAAAAACGGTGGCTGACTATCTCCGGCTGGCGGGTGGCGCCCGGCGCGATGGCGATAAAAAGCACGAATTTGTACTGCGCGCTGATGGTTCCACGGTCAGCAAGGCCCAGCACAATGGGCTGCTGAGCAGAGATTTCAATACACTGCGGCTGGTGCCTGGAGATACGATAGTAGTGCCGGAAAATCTGAACACAGGAGCGTTTTTACGTAATCTCGCTAATGTAAGTCAGATACTCACTGGATTCGGTCTGGCCGCGGGGGCGATCAAGACTCTGTTCCCGTAAAGTGATTAAAGCATGATGGCGCAAAGAGAGAAGTCAGAGGTGCAATTTGGGAATTGCTGAACAGATTCCGGGGATCGCTCACGGCGGGGAAGAGCACGAGGTCGCTTTTCCGGAACTGCTCATTGTTCTGGCCCGGCACAAATCCTTCATTCTGAAATTTGTGCTTATCGTGATGGTGCTGACCGCCATCGTCGCATGGGGACTCCTGCATCCGAGATATACGGCAGAGACCAAAATCATGCCGCCTCAGCAAAGCCAGTCCATTGCGGCGGCGGCGGCCAGTCAGCTCGGCCCTTTGGCGGCGCTGGCGGGGTCGAGTCTGGGACTGCGCAATTCCAGCGAACTCTATGTAAGCATGCTGCGCAGTGACACGATTGCCGATGCCATGATCGACCGTTTCTCTCTCATGAAGACGTACGATGCCAGATACAGAGTCGATGCTCGCCGTCAATTGAGGGACAAGACCGAGATCATCACCCAAAAAGACGGCATCATGGCCCTTTCCATTGAAGATCGCGACCCGCGCCGCGCCGCCGAGATGGCCAATGCTTACTTCGACGAACTGGAAAAACTGACGAAAAATCTGGCGGTGTCTGAAGCAGGAAAGCGCCGGATATTTTACGAACAGGAAGTCAGGCTGGCCAGTGATGAACTGGCATCGGCGGAACTGGCGCTGAAACAAACCCAGGAAAAAACCGGCGTTTTCCTGCTGGATGCCCAGGCAAGGGCCGCCATCGAATCTCTGGCATCGTTGCGCGCCACGGTGGCCTCGCTTGAGATTCAGATCCAGTCCATGCGCGCCTTTGTCACGCCTGAGAACCCAGAGCTCGTACGTGCTGAACAGGAGCTTGCCGCCACGCGAAGCCAGATGGCCAGGCTGGAAAAAGGATCAGGTCAGGGAAATCCTTTGGATCTCCCGGTGGAGCACGTGCCGACTGCAGCCCTTGAATATGTAAGAAGGCTCCGTGATGTAAGGTATCGGGAGGCGCTTTACCAGCTTGTCGCCAGACAATATGAAGCGGCCCGGATCGACGAAGGCAAAAACAACTACGTAATTCAGCAACTGGATAAAGCTTCCGTACCCGAAAAAAAATCCTGGCCCCACCGCTCCACCATCCTGCTGATTGCGATGATTCTGGCATTTCTTGTTTCCACAGGGTGGGTTTTTCTCAGGGAAGCGTTAGAGAGGGCCCGTGAGAATCCCCGGTTCCTTGCCCGGCTGCAGCTTTTTCAGTTTTATCTGCTGGGCCGGCGCCGCTAGAGAATGCACGCGCGACGGTAATGCGGCGCGTGCTGAGAATGGATCGATACAAAGCGAAGTTCCTAACTCTCGTTATACTGGATTGGGGTAAAACTCCGGTAATAAAATGATGTTTAGCGAGGTCCAATCCGGGAATACACCGGCTCCAGCAGCTCCACACTGGTATGCGGTGTATACCTGCTCTCGTCATGAAAAACGTGTGGCCGAACATCTTGAAGGGCGTGCCGTGGAGGTCTTTTTGCCGCAATACGAAACAGTAAGCCGGTGGAAGGACCGGCGGGTTTGCCTTAATCTGCCACTGTTTCCCGGCTATCTTTTTGTTCATATTCAGCTGTGTGAACGCGTCCGGGTACTTGAGGTTCCCGGGGTTGTCCGTCTGGTGGGGGCGAACGGACAACCGGCAGCTTTGCCGGACTGTGAACTGGAAAAGCTGCGTGATGGCCTGAGTGGTTTGCTGCGCGCGGAGCCCCATCCTTTTTTGGCTGCTGGCCGCCGGGTGCGGATTGTACGTGGTCCGCTGGAGGGGCTGGTGGGGATTTTGTTGCGGCGCAAGGGCCAGTATCGCGTTGTGCTTTCGCTGGATCTTATCCAGCGTTCTATTTGTGTGGACGTTGATATTACAGATGTTATTCCTGCCGGTCATCCGGGGAGAAACTGATGGCAGAAAAATACGTTTCAGGCGCACAATCCGCACTGGCCAGTGACGAGATTACCGTCATCGGTGTCCGCCGCCAGCTTGAGCTGGCGATCCGGCCCAGCGCGCATAAAACTCTGGGAAAAATTATTACATCGCCAAACTCGCCGGATTTGATCGCGGGAGTCATGATCGAACCTCTTCGCGTTTATCCTGACGACAGAGGTTTTTTCGCCGAGCTGGCCCGTCTTGGCTCCAGTGGGATCGCCGCACGTATGATCGCGGACAGTGAGCATCAGCTCCAGATATCTACCACGCTTACCTATCCGGGAACAATTAAAGCCATTCACTATCATTACGGGCAAACGGATCTTTGGGCCCCGGTGGCGGGTATGTTGCAGGTATTTTTGTGTGACCTGCGCCGCCATTCGGACACGTTCGGACGCATCAACACCATCTATACAGGTATACATCGTCCATGGGAGATTTTGATTCCTCCAGGTGTTGGTCACGGATACAAAGTTCTGGGTACACAGCCCGCCCAATTGGTGTATTTGACCGATCGCCACTACGATCCCGAGGATGAAGGCCGCCTGCCTTACGATCATCCGGACATAGCTTATGACTGGGAGATCCAGCACAAATAGATGCGAGTTTTAGTTATTGGCGCAAGCGGACTACTGGGCAGTGTTCTGGTAAACAATGACCTGTGGCCCGGCGATGAGGTCATGGGCGTGAGTTCCCGGGATGCTGACATCCGGGACAGCGCCCAGGTGGATCGCTTGTTCGCAGCTTTGCGCCCGGAATGCACGGTACTGGCTGCGGCCTACACCGACGTTGACGGATGTGAGAAAAATCCCGAACGCGCGCATGAAGTTAACTGTCGCGGCGCCCTGCATGTGGCCCAGGCGGCGAAGCAGGCGGGATCGTCACTGCTGTTTTTGAGCACGGATTATGTATTTGACGGGAACAAAGGGCAGCCCTATGAGCCTCAGGACACCGTTTGTCCGCTTAGTGTGTATGGGCATTCCAAGGCGCAGGCGGAAGAGGGAATCCGCAGAATTCTTCCTCAGGCGTGTATTCTGCGCACCTCGTGGCTTTTCGGCGCCACAGGAACATGCTTTCCCGGGAAAATTCTTGAGCTTGCCGGAAAGATGGATCATCTGTCCGTGGTTGACGATCAGATTGGCTGCCCTACTTTCAACCGCGATCTGGCGCAAATCATTGTTCGACTGGTACACGGCAAGGCCCGGGGAATTGTACATGCGACAAATGCCGGACAATGCAGCTGGTATGAATTTGCCCGGGAGGTTGTGCGCATGGCGGGCTTCAGCAATATGTTATTAACTCCCGTATCCACGCAACAGTTTCCCCGGCCTGCCCGGCGTCCGGCATACTCGGTGCTTTCGAGAGCCAGCCTTGGTGCGTACGGCATTGAGTCCCGAATCTGGCAGGAAGCACTCAAAGATTATTTTCTGGATCGCGAAAATCTCACACGCGGTAAACAGGAGCTTGTGGGCAGTATTCCTGTGGAACGGAGACGAACTGAATGAAGGGTGTGATTCTGGCTGGAGGCACCGGGTCGCGGCTTTTTCCGCTGACTCGCGTGACCAACAAGCACCTGCTCCCGGTGTATGACAAACCCATGATTTACTACCCGCTGCAAACGCTGGTAGATGCAGGGATTGAAGATATTTTGATCGTCACGGGCGGACACAGCGCGGGAGACTTCCTGCGCCTGCTGCGCAACGGAAAGGATTTTGGTCTGCACCAGCTGCACTTCGCATATCAGGAAGGCGAAGGCGGAATCGCGGACGCTTTGCGACTGGCCCGGCCCTTTGCCGCTGATGACAGGATTTGCGTGATTCTGGGCGATAACATCATTGAAGGCAGCATTCGCGAAGCCAAACAAAAATTTGAACAGCAGGAACGAGGCGCCAAAGTCCTGCTGAAAGAGGTCCCCGATCCTGAACGATTTGGCGTTCCCCAATTTCAAAATGGGCAGATTATTCGTATCGAAGAAAAGCCTCATACCCCAGGATCGTCCTACGCGGTGACGGGGCTCTATTTTTACGATGCCACTGTCTTCGACCGCATTCAAACACTCAAACCTTCGGGGCGGCAGGAGTACGAAATTACCGACGTGAACAATTCGTATCTGGCGGAAGGTAGTCTCACCTGGGAGATTCTCGAAGGTTGGTGGACCGATGCAGGAACGTTTGAGTCCTTGTGGCGTGCGAGCAATCTGGTCCGGGAGAAGGCTGCCGAATCTGAGGACGAATTAGTGGCTGCGGAAGGGAAGAAAGCATGAAGCTCCTGGTGACTGGCGGCGCGGGATTCATTGGGTCGAACTTTGTTCACCACGTTTTAAAGGAGAATTTGGCCGACCGCATTGTGGTGGTTGACAATCTCACCTATGCTGGCAATCTGCGAAATCTGGAGACCGCGCTGCAGGACAGTCGCGTAAACTTCATTCGCATGGACATTGCCGATCCCGCGATTGTGGAGGCCCTGAGCGGCTGCGATGCGGTGGTTCATTTTGCGGCAGAAAGCCATGTTGACCGCAGTATCGAGGATGCCACGCCCTTCGTGCGCACCAATATTGAGGGTACATGGCGTCTGGTGGAAGCCTGCCGCGGGCGTGTGGCCCGCTTTGTCCATGTAAGTACTGATGAAGTTTATGGCAGTCTTGGTCCGGAAGGCAGATCGACCGAGTCCGCCCCATTGTTGCCCACCAGCCCTTATGCGGCCAGCAAGGCGGCCTCTGACCTGATGGTGCTTTCCGCGGTCCGGACCCATCACTTTCCCGCCGTGATTACACGCTGCACCAATAATTACGGCCCATTCCAGTTTCCCGAGAAATTTATCCCGCTGATGATTGCCCAGGCGCTTGCCGATGAGTCGCTGCCGGTGTACGGCGATGGGAAAAACATCCGTGACTGGATCCATGTTTCCGACCACTGCCGTGCTCTCGCCCTGGTGCTGCGCGAAGGCAAAGAAGGCGAAGTTTACAATATTGGCGGTGACTGCGAATTAGAGAATATCGAAGTTGTACGGACAATTCTCAAGACCCTGGGCCGCTCTGAAAATCTGCTGCGTTTCGTGGCTGATCGCCCCGCTCACGATCGCCGTTATGCCCTGGACTTCACGAAACTAAAAGAGGAATTAGGCTGGGAGCCGGTGTACCTCTTTGCCTCCGGGCTGGAGGAGACGATTCGCTGGTACCAGGAGAACGCTTCCTGGCTCGCAGAAACCCGGAGTGGCGAATACAGAAATTATTTTGATCGCCACTATGTACGTCGGGAAGAAACATTCGCGCTTCCCGGGTGAAACATGTACCTCGCAGGGCGTGGTTTTCTGACCAGGGCCACTGCATCAGACCCGGATCAATACTGCCCTTGCTGTGTATTAAGCTGTGTATTAATTCGTCATGGAACAATCGCCCAATGCTGCACCTGATCTGACCAGCGGGCGCCTTCTCGCCCGCAATTCGCTCTGGAACATGCTGAGTCTGCTGCTGCCCCTGGCCGTGGGAGTGGTGGCGGTCCCGCCATTGATTCGCGGAATGGGCGCGGCGCGTTTTGGTTTGCTGTCTCTCGCCTGGATTGTGATTGGGTATTTCAGTCTCTTTGATCTGGGGATTGGCCGAGCACTCACCAAACTCGTTGCGGATAAAATCGGTGCGGGAGAAGAGGACCTCATTCCTCCTGTGGCCTGGACATGTCTGCTGCTGATGCTTGCTCTGGGAATCTGTGCAGGATTGGTCACTCTGGCCATTTCTCCCTGGCTGGTACATAGGGTACTCAGGATACCGGAAACGCTTCAGGCCGAAGCTCTCCACGGCTTTTGGTTGCTGGCCACTTCTCTTCCCCTGGTCACGCTCACTTCAGGACTGCGCGGCATTTTGGAGGCCCAGCAGCAATTTCGAATCCTCAGTTTTATCCGGATTCCGATGAGTATCTTTTCCTTTGCTGGCCCCCTGCTGGTATTGCCCTTTTCCCATGGACTGGTCCCTGTGATTGGTATTCTGGTTGCCGGAAGGCTGCTTGCCTGCATCGCGCATGTATTTGCCTGTCTTCACACCATGCCGGGGCTTCGCCGAGACGCGAGACTTAGTTTCACTCTGGTAGTTCCACTCCTGAGGTTTGGCAGCTGGATCACGGCAAGCAATTTGATTAGCCCGGTAATGACATACATGGACCGCTTTTTGATTGGCGCACTGGTCTCCATGAGCGCGGTTGCCGCTTACACTGCCCCCTTCGATCTGGTGAACCGTCTGATTGTGGTTCCCGGCGCCGTTGCCGGAGTTTTGTTCCCGGCCTTTGCCCTGAGTCTTGCCCAGGATCCGAGCCGGACCGGGGTATTGCTGGGACGTGGCGTAAAATATCTTTTCCTCGCAATTTTCCCGGTTGTTTTGATCACTGTTGTTTTTGCTCCCGAAGGCCTTCGGCTCTGGCTGGGAGGGGCGCTGACGGAGAGAAGCAGCCTGGTGTTGCGCTGGCTGGCTGCGGGCATTTTTGCCAATTGTCTTGCACAATTGCCGTTTTGCTTATTGCAAAGCGCAGGCCTGCCCAATCTTACTGCCAAAATTCAGTTATTTGAATTGCCGCCTTATCTGCTGCTAATTGTATTGCTGGTCAGAGGCCATGGTATTGAAGGCGCGGCCATCGCGTGGACAGTGCGAGTGATTGTGGATACGGTGGTCCTCTTCTTCTTTGCCTGCCGTCTGCTTCCGCGTGGTTCGGAGTTTTTGTGGCGGCTGTCGTTAGGTATTGCTGCTGCTCTCCTGATTTTTTATGCCGGAACTCTTCCTCATGCCCTGGCATTCAGGAGTGGGTTTGTTGTAACTGTACTGCTGGTGTTCGGGGTAGCTTCGTGGTTCTGGGCCTTTAGTCTGGAGGAAAGGACGCTGCTGCTTCGGCTTCGGCCTGTTCTCTTTTGAGGCCTGCGGCACGGCTATAACCGCCCAAAATGCTCCCTCTTGCAATTCTGACGATCGCGCTCCTGGCCATAGCCAACTACTGGATCGGCCACAAGGAGCCTTTTTACCCCCCATTGGTTTTTTGCGGAATTTGGGCATTTGATATGTTCCTGCTTTGGATTTGCGGGGACTATTTTTACCGCCTCTCACCGGAAACACTGGGAATTTTTATTGCTGGTGCGCTGGTGTTTTCGTGCGGAAGCTGGCTGGCCCTTCTCTATTCTCCGGTGCCTCCAGGATCTACATCTCCCAAAGATTCGAATCGAATTATTACGGGAATGGTTCTGTTGATTGTCGTGTTGCTGCCGTTCTATGCCTGGTGGCTGTACGGTTTGATCTCGGAAGTAGGAGGTGCTGCCTCATATTTATTGGCAACACAAGTGGGGGTGGGCGAAGTTGAGCATCAGAGTTTGCTGTATTCGATATTCGGCACTCTGGCTGAAGTTTCCGGTATTGTGGCGGTGATTGCATTTTTTGAAAGAAAACAAAATTCTGGCAGGGCGATTCTGGCCATCATCATTGCCTTTGGCATGGGCATAAATACAGGGAAATCAGGCCCTGTAAGTCTTGCACTGGCAATCATGTTTCTGGATTGGGTCCAGCACCGGCGTATCCGCTGGAAATTAATGGCGGTGGCCGGTTCGATAATGACGATCGCGATTGTAGCAGTCGAATTCTATGTGCATTTGGGTGGAGGATCGGACAGCACTGCCAGTGAGAATGTAGTGGCTGTTGTCCGCCAGGTGGTGGCATATGCGTCAGGCCCCATGGTTGCCTTTGATCAGTTCATTCGCCACCCAAATCTTGTTCCCCTTGATCACCCGTTCTATATAACATTTGCTCGTGCCTTCAATCGGCTTGGTTTTGATGTGTATGTTCCTGCTGCTTCACACAGTGAATTCGTACAGATCACCAATGGAGGCATTGAGCATAACGTTTTTACAATGTATTGGTCTTATCTGGTTCTTGGGTATCCTGGAATAGTTCTGCTGACTTTTATCAATGGATTGGGCGCCACGCTGATTTATAAGAGAGGTCTGGCTGGCCATCCCATTTCACGGATTTTATACAGCTCAATTCTTTTTTGGATTATGTTCAGTCCGTTTGCTGAATATTTTTATTTCACCGCCTATTTCGCGTTCAAGATGTGCCTTATATGCTGGCTGATTTATTGCCTTCCCGTTCACTGGACAGCCCTCGCAAGACTGTTTCGGGGCACGGGAACCCCAGGCCCATCTGCCCCCCGCGTTTCTATTTGATATGCTGCCAGGTAGATTTCTATTTTCTTGTCTAAAAACACCGCACAGTGAATTCTGTATCTGGAACGGAACCGCCCGGCATGATTATGCAAAGTTTCTGGTCTGCATATTGTTAGACTGGTTTCATTCATCTACTATGTGTGCGATGGCGCAATCCTGTCTGACGATATTTTGCCATTTTCAGCGCCTTTTCGAAGGCAGCATTGCACCCCAGGCCGGGTATAGCAATGTCGCGTGAGCATGGAGCGGGCGTTCCGCCGCGCGGTCCCATCACGGAAGCGAAGCCGGTTCGTGTAGCTGCCTTTACGGGGGGCGCGACGATTTCCAGCCCGCGTTTCCGGGTGCGTCAGTATATTCCTGGTCTTAGCCGGTATGGCATTCAGGTCTCAGAATATATCGCCCGGTTTGGGAGTTGGCCTCCATCATCAAAATCCTGGAGGCCTTTTTGGCTGCCTGCGACAATCAGCCAGAGAGTGCCGGGTGTGATCGGCTCTTTCGGGTATGACGTAACTCTTTTACAGCGTGAGATGGTCTCCACTCTGGTCACACTGGAAGGACTCACGCATCGTCCACGAATTTTGGACGTGGATGATGCGGTTTGGCTGAATCGCGGAGGCGATAAAAATTTTCCCCGGCTTGTCCGGCTTTGTGATGGCGTGATTTGCGGCAACAGCTTTATTGAAGAGACCGTGCGCCGCTGGCACAGCCAGACAATCATCGTGCCTACAGGGGTGGATACGGAGAGGTTCCGGCCGCTGGAAGGTATGCAGAGATCCAGGCCAGTAATTGGGTGGTCAGGGCTCGGGACGAACCTGAAATCGCTTGCGGAAATTGAGCGTCCGCTGGCTGCTGTTCTCAATCACTGTAAAGATGCCGTGCTGCGCGTCGTCTCCAATGTAAGCCCCAAATTTGAATTACTGCCTCCAGCGCAGGTGGAATATATTCCATGGTCACCTGAGAATGAAGTGCGCACGATTCAGGAAATGTCTGTTGGCCTGATGCCGGCGGAAGATTCTCTGTGGGCACGGGGAAAGTGCAGCTATAAAATGCTGCTTTACCTCTCCTGCGGGGTGCCCGCGGTAGTCTCTCCCGTGGGAATGAACCAGGAAGTGCTCTCGCTGGGCCGAGTAGGATTCGGCCCGCGCTCGGAAGCCGAATGGGCGGATTGCCTGATATCGCTTCTCGAGAATCCGGAACAAGCGCAGCAGATGGGAGAGAACGGACGAAGAGTTGTCGAAGAGCATTTCAGTCTGCATGTGCTCACCCCCCGGCTGGCGGGTTATATAAGAGCCTTTTGCAAATGATGATTTTGCGACAACCGGATTAAGTCGCGGCTTCGGAGAACCCCATGACGATTCGGCTGGGAATAATTGGCTGCGGTTACGGAAAAACCGTAATGGCGCCTGCTTTTCGCGCCGATTCCCGCTGCCATATAACGGCTATTGCCGCCAGCAGTCAGCAAAGCGCCGGCGCTGCGGCTTCACAGCTGGGTGTTGCCCGTGCTTTTGGTGACTGGCGTGGCCTTGTTAACGATTCCAGTGTGGCTGCAGTTGCGGTGGCTGTTCCACCTCATCTGCAGCCGGAGATTGTTCTTGAGGCAATCCAGGCGGGCAAACCAGTATTTGCCGAGAAACCGCTCGCCGTCCGGATTGCGGATGCCCGCCGAATGGCCGAACAGGCAGAGTCGTCTCGCGTGGCCAATATGGTGGATTTTAATTTCAGCGCTATTGCGCCATTTTTGCAGACGCGAAAGATGCTGCAGGAAAACGCAATTGGCAAACTTCGCCATGTAGTTGTGAACTGGCAAACCGAGAGTTACACCAATCGCGCGCGCATTCAAAACTGGAAGTCCGCCAGTGACGAAGGCGGGGGATCGCTTTCCAACTTTGTATCTCATTGTTTGCATTATCTGGAATGGTTTGCGGGGCCCATTGCCGGGCTGAATGCGCATCTCTTCCGCCTGCCGGACGATACGCGCCCTGCAGATTCGGCAGTGAGTTTGGCAATGGAGCTTCAGAGTGGCGCGGGCGGTATGCTGGCAATGAGCGCGGCCGCTTTTCCGGGGAGCGGTCACAGAATTGAGTTTTATGGAGAAGATGGCAGTCTCATCCTTGAGAACTCGTCCCGGGATTATATGCGCGGATTTCGCCTCTTTTGCTGCCGCAGGCCGGATACAGCGATGACTCCTGTGACTGTCAACGACCAGGAAGAAGACATCTGGGAGGATGGCCGGATTTTGCCGCTTTCGCGTCTGACCAGGCAATTTTTTGACTGGATCGAGAATGGCAAACCAGCGCGTCCTGATTTTCGCGAAGCGCTGCGCGTACAGGAGTTGCTTGAAGCGGCAAGAGTTTCACACCAGAATGGCTGGATCAAAACCTCATGAGCCGAAGCAGTGTGGCTAAAAAGAAATTTCTGGTAACAGGCGGAACCGGATTTATCGGCTCAGCCATCACTCGGCGTCTGGTATACGAGGGACATTCCGTCCGCGTGCTGGACAATCATTCACGGGGCGCAGAGCGCCGCCTGGCGGACATTCTCGGGAGCTTCGAATTGCAAACAGGCGATGTGCGCGACCCGGACGTGGTTGTGCGCGCCGCCGAGGGCATGGATGCGGTCCATCACCTGGCATTTGTGAACGGGACCGAGCATTTTTACAACATGCCTGAAACAGTGCTGGAAGTAGGTGTCAAGGGCATGATGAACGTCATCGATGCGTGTCGCAAACATGGTGTTGGCACGCTGATTCTGGCATCCAGTTCCGAGGTCTATCAGACACCACCCCAAATTCCCACGGCTGAAAATGCTCCTCTGGTCGTGCCCGACCCAATGAATGCCCGTTATTCTTATGGCGGGGGCAAAATCATCAGCGAGTTGCTGGCAATTAACTTTGGCCGCAAGCATTTTGAACGGGTGTTGATCTACCGTCCGCATAATGTTTATGGTCCTGATATGGGCTGGGAGCACGTGATCCCCCAATTTGCTGTTCGTCTGGAACAACTCGTTCGCGAAAATCAACAGGGCATAATTCCGTTTCCCATCCAGGGCACGGGAGCGGAAACTCGCAGCTTCTGCTATATCGACGATTTAGTGGATGGAGTGATGCTGGTACAGGAATGCGGCGAACACATGGGAATTTATCACATTGGCACCCAGGAAGAAGTAACCGTGGCGGATCTCGCTCGCGGAGTTGCGGCTTGTTTTGGACGGGCCATTCAGGTACAGCCGGGACAGCTGACAGAGGGAAGCACGCAGCGGAGGTGTCCGGACATCAGCAGGGTGGCGGCTTTGGGATATGTGCCGCGTTTTTCGCTGCAGGATGGCTTGCCACTCATCTGCGAGTGGTACAGAAAGCATTCCAGTTCAGCCGTGCTATGATTCTCACCGTTATCCAAAGGAACACAGGAACTTTATATGATTGCTGCTGTAAGCCTGCTGGCAGCGGGCACCGGATCCAGCGTTGTCATAAGCTCATGTCAGGTATGTAAGAGCGAGGAGCTGAAATCGGTACTGTTTCTGGGGTATATGCCTCCCGTGAACCAAATGCGGACGATTGGCCAGGTACCTGAAGAGCAGCCCTCCTATCCAACCAACCTTCTGTATTGTCCAAAATGTGAACTGGTGCAACTGGGGTTGTCCGTGGATCCAGAGGTGCTCTTTCCTCCTGGGTATCCATATACCAGCGGGAATACCCGCATCCTGCGGGATAATTTTGCGGAGTTGTATCGCGAGTCCAGCGATTTGCTCTCTCTCAAACCAGAAGACCTCATTATCGATATCGGGTCCAATGATGGCACCCTGCTCTCGAACTTCAGGGACCATGGTCATAACGTTCTCGGAATTGAGCCCACGGATACTGGCAAACTAGCACAGCAGAGGGGCATTCAGACCATCCAGCAGTATTTCCGTCCGGAGGTTGCGCAGGACGTGCGCCGGAAATATGGTCCGGCACGGGTGATCACTGCGGCCAACTGCTTCGCGCATATTGAAGATGTTCACTCCATCGTCGATGGCATTCTGCAACTGCTTGGTCCGAAGGGCGTATTTATTTCGGAATCACATTATCTGATCGGCTTGCTGGACCGGTTGCAGTATGACACCGTGTATCACGAGCATCTTCGCTATTACTCCCTGCGCAGTCTTTGTTATTTGCTGGAGATGCATGGGCTGGAGGTCTTTCATGCCCGTCCTATTCCAACGCATGGCGGATCCATCAGAGTGTATGCTGCGCGCAAGGGGGATTATCCGGTGCGCGAGACAGTACAGCAAATTATCGGCAGCGAGCCGCAGGGGGAAGAAATGCTCAGCCGTCTGGAACGCTTCCGCCATGACGTCATGGTCTCCAAGCTGCGTTTGCTGGCCATACTGTCAGAAATCAAAGGCAAAGGCGCCCGGGTCTGTGGCATAAGCGCGCCGTCCCGGGCCAGCACACTGATTACCTACCTTGGTCTTGACGATGCCCTTGTGGACTACGTAGTCGAAATCAAGGGTTCGCTGAAAATCGGCAAGTATATGCCGGGAACACTGATTCCCGTGATTGAAGAGAGCCGGCTTTTTGAGGACCAGCCGGAGTATGCCCTCATATTTTCATGGCATATCGCTGACGAACTGGCCCCCAGGCTGCGCCAGCGCGGATACAAGGGTAAATTTATTGTGCCACTGACGGAGCCGCACATTATTTGAACAGTGATTTAATGCCGGGAATTGGGATGAATCTTTAGTATTATTTGGGTGCCGATTGGCAACGCACCTTGTGCAAATTTCAAGCGTATGAGTTAACTCAGGTGGTGCATGAGCATTATGTACTGCCATGTTTTGGGAGTAATAGTATGGCTCATTCTGCTGTAATCGGAGAAGCGGCGCAACGCACTCCCCCAAAAATGGCCGTTGATGTCACGGTCGTCGGCGGGGCCGGCCATGTCGGCATTCCTTTGGCGCTGTCTTTTGCGGCCAAAGGCCTGTGCGTAATGATCAATGATCTGAACGAGAATGCACTGCAGCAGTTGCAGGCGGGGATTGTCCCGTTTACTGAGAAAGGCGCTGAAGAGCTGCTGCGTGAAAATCTCAAAAAAGACCTGCTCGTATTTTCCAGCCGCAATTCCGATATCCCATCGTCCGGCGCTGTGATCCTGACCATTGGCACGCCGGTGGATGAATTTCTAAATCCTTCCCTGAAAGTGGTCAGGGAATGTGTAGATGCCGTGTTGCCTTACATGGCAGATGGGCAGCTGCTCATACTCCGCTCGACCGTTTATCCCGGCACGACCGACTGGGTCGCCGGACATATACGGCAGCAGGGCCGCAACATTTCTGTGGCTTTCTGTCCGGAGCGGGTGGTGCAGGGCTACGGCATTCTTGAACTGGGCAGCATGCCACAAATTGTAAGTGGATGTACGCCTGAGGCCGAAGAGGCTGCGGCAGTGTTGTTTGGTCGGATCGCGCCTGATATCGTCCGGGTAAAGCCAATTGAAGCGGAATTCGCCAAAATTTTCTGTAATACCTATCGTTATATCGAATTTGCGGCCAGTAATCAGTTTTATATGATCGCGCGCTCCGCAGGCGCTGATTACAACGCCATTTTAGAGGCCATGAAGCGCAACTATCCCCGCGCAGCCAGGATTCCCGGAGCGGGATTCTCCGCGGGGCCATGCCTGTTTAAAGACACCATGCAGCTTGCCGCTTTTGCCCGTAATCAGTTTGCGCTTGGCCATGCGGCCATGCTGGTGAATGAAGGATTGGTTCTCTACGTGGTAGATGAGCTGCGCCGTCTGTACGACCTCTCGCAATGCACGGTGGGGTTGCTGGGTATGGCTTTTAAGCCGGATGTGGACGATATTCGTGCCTCTCTGAGTTATAAACTCAAACGCGCCCTTACCATGCATGCACGCCAGGTGCTGACGACAGACCCTTTGGTGCAGTGCGATCCCGACCTGCGCCCTTTGGATGAGGTGATCGAGTACAGCGATCTGCTCATTCTCGCTACTCCCCATAGCGCGTATAAAGGTCTTGATCTTCGCGGTAAAGCAATTTTCGATGTTTGGGGATTTTTTCAGGACGCAGAGAATGTCCTCTAAGAGCATGCGTCTGGATATCCTCATTCCGGTTTATAACGAAGGCCCGAATATTTTACGCACGCTGCAGGCTCTGGCAGACCACGTAAGTTCCAGCTATCGTGTGCTGATCTGTTACGACTTCGAAGAAGACAATACACTCAGCGCCATCCGGGGCCACGGCGGTTTTTCCGGAGTTGAGTTCGTCAGGAACAGCGGGCGCGGCGCCCACCAGGCGATTATGACTGGATTTCAATACAGCACGGCAGACTGTATTTTGGTGTATCCCGCCGATGACGACTACAACGCCGGTATCGTGGATGCCATGCTGGAAAAGGCCATGCAGGGTAACGATATTGTTTGCGCCAGCCGTTTCATGCCCGGCGGTTGCATGGCGGGATGTCCATGGCTGAAAGCCATCCTTGTGCGCAGTGCGGCATTCACGCTGCATTATTTTGCCGGTATGCCGGCAAGGGACCCCAGCAACGGTTTTCGCATGTTCTCGCGCCGCTTGCTGGATCGCATACAAATTGAATCGACTCAGGGATTCACCTACAGCATTGAGTTGCTGGCCAAATGCCACCGTATGCGATGGCCCATGGCGGAGGTACCGGCGCAATGGCATGAACGTGTCCAGGGCCAGAGCCGTTTTCGAGTGCTGCGATGGCTGCCAGCTTATCTGCGCTGGTACTTCTATATCTTCGCAACTACGTTCCTGCGGCGTCCACCGGAGTCAGTTCCTGCGGGGTCGACCAATCCCGCTAACACAGCAGGCGTTGCCAGATAATTTTATTTTGGCTGACTGGCCGCGACGGCCAGTCTTGATTTTGTCCGGCTGGCAATTCCTATCCCCGCGCCGACGCATACTAATGGCATGATGGGGGCGCGATACCGGGCCTGAGCTGCGGGAATTCCGGAAGCCAGGATGAAATAAGCGCAAACCGCGACCAGGAAAACTGCGGCAGAAAGAGGGATATGCCGCAAAGCAATCAGCGCGAACAGATAGTAAAGCAGCGTCAGCCCAAGCATAAGCGGGATGGCTATTGCTGTTATGGGATATTCCCGCACAAGCCAAAGCGTGGCCTGAAAATAGCCCTGCGCCAGCATGCTGGAGATACGGCTTTCAGCGCGCGGATACAGTCCAAGATCTCCCAGCAACTCACTTACGCCGGGATTGAACATCACGGCAGCGCAGCTTTTGGCATGAAGCCCGGCATACAAAAAAGGATGAGATCGGATGGTCTTTTTGGCCTCGTTCGTCCAAAGGCGCGCGATTTCGCCCTGGGACCATCCGCGCTTGTCTGGATGCGACCTTAGAAAGTTCTCCGCTTCCACATAGTCTCCCTCGCCGAGTACCTCGTATAGTCCGCGATGTTCCAGCTTTGCTTTGACCTCGCCGGCGGAAAGAAAATAATTCCAGACTGCGGAGGTGGTGAATCCGCTATATCCGGCGGCCCGCGTATTTCTCAGGACCCACGGAAGCAGTGTCAGCGCAAAGAGAGAGGGAAACAAAACGGCATGGACTACTCTCTGCTTCCAGGAGAAAGCACGCGGAAAAAGCAGCAGCACGGGAATGAGCCACAATCCCAGATATAAAGGCACCGGCCTGGCATAAGTAGCGCAGGACAGAACCGCAATGGACAAAACCAGTTTCCGATAATCGGACGAACGCAGGAAATTCAGGAACAGCCAAACAAACAGCAGCAACAGGGTGGTAAATAGTGTTTCCGGAAGAATTTTTTCCGCCTGCAGTATCCCCATTGGCTCAAAACAGAAGAGCAGTACTGCCCAAAATGCCGCGCGGTCGGAGGCAAGTTCCGTCACGATTATCCAGATGAGCCAGGCTGAAGCAACCGTCAGCAGCAGGTTCTCAAGAAATCCCAGAATGATAATGTGTCCCCAGGCGATTGCCGGAATCAGAAAGACGGGATAGCCTGGTGTCCGCATAATCTCGGGGCCACCCTTGATGGAAAAGGCGCCATCACTCAGAAAGGCTCCGTGCAGCAGAGAAGCGGCGGGAATAGCATAGCTGGAGGTGTCCGGGCTGATGAACACATCCGGGCCGTTGATTTTCAGGGAAACCAGAGAAAACACCAGCCGCGTGAGAAACACCAGCGCCAGCAGAACAACAAGTTTTTTGGGGAATGCAAGCTTCATGGCAGGGACTTGATATCATAACCAAACAGGATCATAAGTAGCAACTCGAGAGAGCGTATGGCGCTCATACAGGCTGTTAAAAAATGATGGGGGACCAGACCAAATCTGCTGCTTTGTTGACTGGTTTAAACTAAGCTATTGTTGGCCCCTTAGAGTTTCCAGGCATAATTTCCCCCAATGAGATTTACAGTACTCACACCAACGTTTAATCGCTGGATCGGTTTAACTAAATGTCACTTGTCGCACTGAAAGCCCGAGGGCTTTCAGTGCAATCACGTAAATTTGTGGCAATATTTTTAACTGCGCGCCGATTTCTGGCCAACAGAAAAGTCATTTATCGTTCTTGTCATGGCGTTTTCTTTGCGATTGCGTCCATGCGATCACCGTAAATATCCCTTGCCGCCATTCGATAATATAAAATCACAAGTTAGGATTTCATGCCTGAGACACTCAATCTCGACCCCAAAACCGTTGAAGGGTTCGGCCGCGAATGGAATGCGTTCACTCAGACACGCCTGAGTGAGGCAGAGCGCAAAGAACTATTCGATAAATATTTTTCGCTGATTGACTGGAGCCAAACCCCGCAACGAGCACTGGACATGGGATGCGGCAGCGGCAGATGGGCAGCTTTGGCCGCTCCCCTGGTGGGTGAACTGGTGGCTGCTGATGCCAGCCCGGTCGCGCTGGCTGTTGCCCAGCGAAATGTTCAGGCTCCCAACGTTTCCTTTGTGCACGCCACATCCGAGACTTTGCCATTCCCGGAGCAGTATTTTGATCTTATTTTTTCACTCGGAGTTTTGCATCACGTACCTGACACTGAAAGCGCAATTTGCAGTCTTGGCAGGAAACTCCGGTCCGGCGGCACCCTGCTGCTTTATTTGTATTATGCATTTGATAATCGGCCACTGTGGTTCAAGACGCTGTGGAAAATGACGGACTGGGTACGACGTATTATCAGCAGACTTCCATTTTTTCTGCGTTATGGCCTCTCCCAAATCATCGCGGTATGTGTGTACTGGCCGCTGGCTCGCGTCGCGAGGTGGTTTTCTGTGCCGGACTCCTGGCCGCTCGGATTTTATGCGGACCGCAGTTTTTACGTCATGAGGACGGATGCTCTGGACCGTTTTGGGACACGGGTCGAGAAACGATTTACCAGAAAACAGATCGTTACGATGCTGGAAGCTGCCGGCTTGAAAAATGTGCGATTCTCCGACGGTGAGCCCTATTGGGTCTGCGTGGCCACAAAGCCCTGAATTTTCGTGAAAGGCAGGAAGGGAAGCTACTTTGAGTTCTCTCTTTCTGCATGATTGGATCGTTTCCGACCTAACGCTGCACAGGATTACATCTGCCAGATGAAACGTATTATGCACGTCATCACGGACCTGTATGCGGGTGGCTGCGAGATCATGCTGCTCAAATTGCTGTCCGCGACAAATGGAAAATGGGGCCAGTCTGTCGTGTCTCTGGGCGGCGTTGGCACCCTTGGCCCGCGCATTGCCGAACTTGGCATTCCCGTTCATACCCTGGGTGTTCGCGGCTCCTGGAATCCGTTCCGCCTTTTATCGCTTATTCCTCTGGTGAGGCGGATAAAACCGCATCTGATTGTAGGCTGGATGCATCACGGCAATCTGGCAGCGAGCCTGGCCTCAGTTGCAGCACGCGGACCTGCTCCGGTGCTCTGGAATATTCAGCAGTCGCTTTATGATATTTCCGCGGAGAGGCGATCCACCGCCGCGCTGATTCGCCTTGGTGTTCCCGTTTCGCGTCAGCCCTCGGCCATCATCTATAACACACGCATTGGCGCGGAGCAGCACGAGGCTTTTGGTTACTGCAGCACGCAGCGGTGCGTTATCCCCACGGGGTTTGATTACCTTCAGTTTCGTCCGGACGCAGATGCACGCCGCCAGGTGCGGGCAGAGCTGGGATTATCAGAAGATGCGGTTCTGGTGGGATTGATTGCCCGTTACCATCCGATGAAAGACCATGCAGGATTTCTGAAAGCCGCCAGTTTAGTCGTGCAATCCCATCCAGAAGTGTTTTTTCTGCTGTCTGGAATGAGAGTCAATCCGAACGAACCCGCGTTCCAGGATCTTTTACGCAAACACAACCTTGAAAATCGGGTTCTGTTGCTGGGTGAACGAAAAGACATGCCGCAAATTACGGCTGCCCTGGACATTGCCTGTTCCGCATCCGCCTGGGGTGAAGGATTTTCCAATGCAGTTGGAGAAGCCATGGCCTGTGGCGTGCCCTGTGTGGTTACTGATGTTGGCGACAGCGCCTATCTGGTTTCGGACACAGGACTCGCGGTGCCACCACGTCAGCCTGAAGCTTTTGCCAAAGCTTTGAGCCAGCTTGTGGCTGGGGGGCCTTCCTGCCGCCAGCAACTCGGCCAGGCGGCCCGGCAGCGAATCGAAACGGAATTTTCGCTGGCTTCGGTCGCGGGCCGTTATGAGGAGATCTATCGGAATACTCTGCAAAGCTAAGCCCGCCCTCTGCTGCTATTGCCATGCTGGCGAAGCAGGGTATTGCTTTGCACCGCCGGAATCGGACTTGGCGCATTAGATTCCTGTAAAATGCATGGATATGGTCAGGGCTTTCCCAATTGCAGTATTGGCTGGTTTTTTAGCTATGGTAAACGCACAACACAACTCCAAACCCAATGTTCCCGATGGAATCAAGGCGCCTGCAGGAGAAGAGCTGGTGCTGCAGGTTCATGCGTCTGGTGCGCAGATTTATGTTTGCCAGGCGGGAGCAGAGCAAAAGCTCTCCTGGGTGTTGAAAGCACCGGAGGCCGAACTCACCGACGCCAGCGGCAAAGTGATTGGAACACACTATGCCGGCCCCTCGTGGAAACACCGGGATGGAAGCGAAGTGAAAGGCAAGCTGGTAAGCCGGGTGGACGCTCCTGAGACGGATGCTATTCCGTGGCTGCTGCTGACGGCCGCAGGGCATTCCGGAAACGGAGTCCTGAGCCAGGTAACCACCATCCAGCGGATACAAACCAAAGGCGGCCAGGCTCCGAAGACCGGCTGTGACCAGGAGCACACTGGCGCTGAAGTCAAAATTCCTTATTCAGCCGACTATTACTTTTACGCGCCTGCGCGTTAGTTTCTGAATTTGCATTGCAGGGGGCTTCACTCAGCTGTGAGTGGGAGTGTATGCGTGGATGAATGGAGCTTTCATTCTCGCCGATCCAAACGTCGACCAGATTCATGTGCGCTGGCAAAAAATGGATTACAAGGCGGAGTTGAAGTTGAAGCCGCATCGCGGCCCTTGCTTCATGGGCCGGCTTGGGCGGGCGGTTCGATGCGGTCGCGGAGTTTGGCAATCAGTGCTTCGGTTGCTTCAACCAGACTGCTCTCTCTGGCTTTGGCGCGCATGGTGTATTTCGCATGCTGCGAGGCGCTCCAGAGCGGCAATCTTGTTTTCAAGGCATAAGTTTTGGCGTCGTAGATGGCCAGTCGTACCGGATCGGCCGCGCGGTTTCGCGCCGTGGGCGAGGGCTGGTCGGTTGGGCGTCGTTGCCCGGGAAAATCGCGGATCGGGCTGCCGACCGGGATGTCCGGATCATTCGGCGGCGAGAAAACTTCCAGCACAATGGCGGCTTTTTCCGGCGAGTCCACTATGGTGAAACGCCCCCAGCCTTCAAAAGTTGAGCTGATTACGTTGAAGGGAATTTCGCTTCCGCTGGCATGTTTGAGGAACACGGTGCGCGCGGCCATAAGCCGGTCCGGACTCGGCTTTTTTTCGGCCTGATTTTGCTGCTGGGTGAAGGCCATGGAGGCGAAGATAGCGACGGCGCTCACAATCGATACGGCAGCGAGGTAACGGCGCATTGAATACGGCTCCGGCAACACCGTTCATGATATCCTAAAGAGGAAAGCTGCGTTCCCGTCTCGCCGGAATATCCCCGCAGTTCCAAGAATAAATTCAATGATTTCAGTCAGCAACGTTTCCATGCGCTACGGCGCCAAAATATTATTCGAAGAAGTTTCCACGGCCTTTACGCCGGGCAAGCGCTATGGTCTTACCGGGCCAAACGGCGCGGGAAAATCAACCTTCATGAAGCTGCTCTCCGGGGAACTGGAGCCGCAGAAGGGCAACGTGGTTCGCCCCAAAAAGCTCAGTGTTCTGAGCCAGGACCAGTTTGCCTTTGACGCCTATCGCGTGGTCGATACGGTCATCATGGGCAATAAGCGCCTGTGGGCCGCCATGGAGGAACGGGACCGCATTTACTCGAAAGCCGAAATGTCGAATGAAGACGGCATGAAGCTGGGCGAACTGGAAGGGATTGTTGGTGAAGAAGACGGATACTCCGCCGAAAGCGATGCTGCAGTGCTGTTGCAGGGGCTGGATATCCCCGACGAACTGCATGAACGCAAAATGAGCGAACTGCAGGGTGGGCAGAAAGTCCGCGTGCTGCTGGCGCAGGCGCTTTTCGGCAATCCTCGGGCGCTGCTGCTGGACGAGCCCACCAACCATCTGGATTTGGACTCCATTCACTGGCTGCAGGATTTTCTGGGCCGGTATGACGGCGTGCTGATCACCATTTCGCACGACCGCCACTTCCTCAACAGCGTCTGCACGCATATTGCCGATATTGATTACGAAACCATCATCACGTACACCGGCGGCTATGACGACATGGTGATGGCCAAGACCCAGGTACGCTCGCAGATTGAGTCGCAGAACGCACAGCGCGAAAAGAAGATCGCGCAGCTGAATGAATTTATTGCCCGCTTCGCGGCGGGAACGCGTTCCAGCCAGGTGCAGTCGCGCCGCAAGGAAGTGGAGCGTCTGCAGGTGACCGACCTGGCCAGATCGAATATCCAACGGCCCTTCATTAAATTCGAAATGAAGCGGCCTTCCGGCAAACACATTCTGGAACTCGAAGGCGTGACCAAGGCGTATGACGGTCCGGACGTGATCAAGAGCTTTACCGCCAGCGTCACACGTGGAGAAAAAATCGCTCTGATGGGACGCAACGGCGCTGGAAAGACCACGCTGCTCAACGCTCTTTTGGCGAACTCTCCCACCACTCCGGAAATCGAGCTGCGCCAAACCAGCAGCTATAGCGGAGCTTTCATCGACTCAGGCAAAGTGGTTTGGGGACATGAGGCTTCCGTGGGGTATTTCCCCCAGGACCATCGCAGCCTGATTGAGCATGGCAAAACAGTGTTTGACTGGCTGTATCAGTGGGACCCTTCGGTTTCCAATGAAGAGATTCGCGGCCTGCTGGGCCAGATGTTGTTCGCGCGCGATGAAGCCAACAAAAAGACCGAAGTTCTTTCCGGTGGTGAAGCCGCCCGCATTCTTTTCTGCAAGCTGATGCTGCAAAAGCCGAATGTGCTGGTGCTCGATGAACCCACGAACCACCTGGATCTCGAAACCATCAACGCGCTGAACATCGCGCTGCAGCGCTACCAGGGAACGGTGCTGCTGGTTACGCATGACCATGATCTGATTGACGAGGTCGCGACTCGCATCTGGCATTTTGACAATAACCAGATTGAAGACTTCAAAGGCGCATACGAGGAATACCAGACAGTGAAAGTGTAAGCACGGACAGCAGGGCGTTTGACCGCGTCCGGCGATTACAATAAGCGCCATGGACTCTTCCGAACGTAATTTGTTTGTGCAGCGCTTGCGTGAGACACGCGCCACGTTCCTGGCCAGTTTGCAGGATGTCTCCGAGGAACAGGGCCCGTTCAAGCCAGTTCCTGACCGGTGGTCCATTCAGGATTGCGTGGAGCACATAGCCCTGGTCGAGCACGGGCTCTTCCGGCAGATATCGGAAAACTGGTCGCCGGCTGCGACCCCCTTCGGCGCCGAAAAAGAGAGGTTGATACTCAACAGCGGTGGCGGCGACCGGCAGAAAAAAGTTCAGTCCCCGGAAAGAACTCAACCTACGGGGCGTTTTGGCAGTCTGGAAGAAGCCGCCAGCCAGTTTTCGGCGGCCCGTGACCGTACGATTGCCTGGGTGACTGCCTGCAATGACGACTTGCGAATGAGGTCAACTGCCCATCCCTTGCTGGGGCTCATGAGTTGTGCCGAGCTGCTGGCGTTCATTGTGGTCCACCCATTGCGCCACGTGCAACAGATTGCTGAGATCAAACAAGGTGCTGGATATCCCGGCCCGCAAGCGGGCCGGGCATGAATCGCCGGTAGACGCTTTGCGCCGCTTTCCGTAGACGCCGGGTCAGTCAGGATCTACGGTATGAGCAGCAGCTTGCCGGTAGTCTTGCGCCCTTCCAGGTCGCGATGCGCCTGCCCCGCTTCTTCCAGTTTGTATGTGCGTGAGATTCGCAGCTTGAGCTTGCCGCTGGAGATCATGTTCAGCACGTCATTGGCACGCCACTCCAGCTCTTCGCGCGTGGCGATATAGTGCGCCAGCGATGGACGTGTGAGAAACAACGATCCTTTCTGCGTAAGCTTCATGGGATCGAACGGCGGCACCGCTCCGCTGGCTCCGCCAAAAAGTACCAGGTATCCGCGAGGGCGAAGCACGTTGAAGTCTTTTTCAAAGGTGGATTGGCCCACGCCGTCATAAACCACGTCCACGCCCTTTCCACTGGTAAGGCGTTTGGTTTCTGCTTCAAAATCCTGCTGGTTATACAAAATCACTTCATCAGCGCCCGCTTCGCGGGCCAGCGAGGCCTTTTCTTCCGAACCAGCAGTGCCGATCACGCGCACCCCAATATTCCTGGCCATCTGCACCAGCAGAAGCCCCATGCCTCCGGCCGCAGCGTGGATCAGCGCGGTTTCGCCTTTCTTGAGCGGATAGGTGCTGTGGGTGAGATAGTGGGCGGTCATGCCCTGCAGCATGGCAGCAGCGGCGTGGCGGTCGTCCACGCTATCCGGAACCTTGATGAGCCGGTCCGCGGGCACAACCGCATATTCCGCGTAGCTGCCCAGCACGCCCGTCCAGGCAACGCGGTCGCCCGGCTTGAGCGATTTCACTTCACTGCCTGTCTGCGTCACTACGCCGGCGCCCTCCTGGCCATCGACAAAAGGCAATGGAGCGGGATAGCGGCCTTCGCGAAAATAGACGTCGATAAAGTTCACTCCGGACGCTGCAATTTTGATCAGGGCTTCATTGGGTTTGGGTTGGGGAACAGGAAGATCGGCGAGAGTGAGCGCCTCAGGCCCACCAGGTTTTAAAACTTGAATAGCTTTCATGGGCACTTATGATGACATCAGCGCTGGTCTGGTCGCAAATTTTGCTTATGGCCAGTCCTGCGCGGCATGATAGATGCGTGAGATTTCGATGATCTCCGCCGAGACTCGGTATACCACAATGTAAGGAAGGTTTCGAAAAATCAGCTCGCGACTGTTTTCAAGCCGGCCAACGCGGCCCATATTGGGGAATTTTCTGAGACTGGTGATTCCATCGTACAGAGTCTTGACTGTTTTTCCTGCCGCCGATGGATTGTTTTGTGCAATGCGGCGTCCGATTTGCTCAAGGTCGTCCGCTGCTTCCGGAGACCAGCGAATCTCCATCATGCAGGAAATAACCGCTTTATGCGTTCTCCTACAACTTCGTGGTCAATATATTCACCCCGGTCGAGCGAAGCCATACCACGCTTGACTGCTTCCAGGAAGCGGCTCTCGTGTTCGAGATATAGTCCCAGAACTTCCTGCGCGAGAGTTTCCGGTGCGCGTCCTTTACTGTTTGCCAGCTCGGAAAGCCTGGCTTCCTGCTCGGGTGTGAGATGGAGTTCCATGTGCGAAGTTTAGGAAATCACCGCGCGGGTGTCAATCACAAGAGATTTACTCCTCCAGAAACGGCGTTGTTTCCCGGAGAAAGAAATCCAGCTGGTCGTGATGCAGCCAGTGTCCCGCGTGGGGGACGGTGATCAGCCGACAATTGCGCATCGCCTTTACTCGCGGGTCCGAGGTCGGAATCGGCGCGAAGCTCTCCTCGCCCCAGAACAGGAGCGTGGGCGATGTGATCTGGCCGAAGACCTCGCTTGTGTCTTCGATATCGTGTCCGTAAGGCGCGATGGCCCGCATGTAATTATCGAACTTCCAGATCATGGAGCCGTCGGAATTCCAGTTGGTGCCGTGGAGAGTGAGGTGGCGCGCCACTTCATCGGAGAGATGAGGATTTTTCTCTTTCATACGCGCCATGGCTTCTTCGAGGCTGGCGTAATTTTTGAGCTGTCGCTTTTCGAGGCCGCGTGCCTCCTCAATCCAGCGGCGAAGCCGCTGGGAGGCCGGAGCATGAATTTTATGCTGCTGCGGAAATCCCAGCCCTTCAATGGATACGGCCTTCCGTACGCGCTCCGGATATACGCCCGCGTAGTGGAGCACGATCATGCCGCCCAGGGAGTGCCCAATCAGGCGGATAGGGAATTCATTGATGATATCGAGCAGAGCAGACAAGTCGAGCACATGCTCGGCGATGCTGTACATGGCTCCCGGCGCCCACGCGCTGTTGCCGTGGCCGCGCAGGTCCAGAGCATATACGTGATAGTGCTCGCGCAAAGAGCGTGCCACCCAGTCCCAGTTGCGCGCATGGTCGAGTCCGCCGTGTACCAGCACCAGGGCAGGTTTCGCGTCCATGCCGTAGTCCCAGAACTGGAGTTTGAGCCGGCCTGAATAAAAGAAATGTGAAATGGGTTCCAATGTCGTTTTTTAGTCCGTCTGAATCAGGGCTCGTTTTGGATGAACGCCTGGTCAGCAAAGGTTCAATTTATGTAAGCTCGCCTTTTATGTAAACTCAGCTTCGTTCCTGAATCGTCATTTTGATTCCTTGCTTTGGCCGCAGAGTAACCAGGAGTTCCGTCTCAATCGGAGGGCCGGCCACCAAACGCAAACGGAATTGCTGCGCAATTACGGCGATCACCAGCATGGCGTCGAGGATGGCGAAATCCTGGCCAATACAGCGCCTGGGGCCATCGCCAAAGGGCAAGTAGGCGCCCTGAGGAAGCCGGTCTTCCAGTCCATTGAGCCAGCGTTCGGGGCGGAATTCATTAGGATCATCGAAAAAGCGCGCATCACGATGCAACACCCAGGGAGTCACCAGCAGAGTGGTTCCCGCGGGAAAGTCGTAGCCTGCCAGACTGAATGGCGCCACGGCCAGCCGTGAAAGCAGCGCCGCCGGAGGATAGAGTCGCAGCGATTCAAAGACCACGCCGCGAAGATAAGGCAGCCGCGGGAGATCAGCCGTTTCCGGAGCGCGTCCGCCCAGCACGCCATGCAGTTCTTCATGCAGGCGGGCCTCGGCTTCGGGATTTTTGCTCAGCAGATACCAGCTCCACGCCAGGGAAAGCGCGGTAGTCTCATGACCGGCCAAAAACAGCGTCATCGTCTCATCGCGCAGCTGCTGGAGCGTCATCTGCGAGCCGTCTTCATCCATGGCCGACATTAGCAGCGAGAGGACATCATCGTCATGGCCCGCCTGGGAAGTGCCTCCCTCATGGAACGGGCACGCATTGGTTTTTTCCTTCTTTTGCGCAATGATGCGGTACACCAGTTTGTCCAGCAGTTCCCGCTCACGCACGGCGCGACGATTGCGGGCAGAAGGCCAGCTTTCAGGCAGGCGAACCGGCCGCCGCATGCGGTTGACCTGATAATGCATCAGGAAAGTTGTGGCCCGGCCCACGGCATCCGCCTCGCCAGGCAGAGTGGCTCCGAACAGCGCACGCACCGCGACTTCGAGGGTGAGCGCCATCATCTCCGCGGATATGTCGGAGACCTGCTTATTGCGCCAGTTGCGAATATGCTCCTGGGCCACGGCCACCATGGTCGGCGCGTAATCGTTCATGCGCGAGCGCCGGAATGCGGGTTGGGCCAAACGGCGCTGCCGCCGCCAGAAATCGCCTTCACTGATCAGCAGTCCCTGGCCCAAAATGCCGCTCAGTAACTGCAGGGCCAGTTCGCTCTTGTGAAATTTGCTTTGCTGGACAATCAGCACCTGCGTGATCAGGTCGGGATGATTGAGCGCAATGCGGCGCTGCGGACCGAGCCGGAAGTAAGCAATGTCGCCATATTCCCGCGCCACGCGTTCGAGCGTACCCAAAGGATTGCGTGCAAACTCGAAGGCGATTCCAAAGAAGGGCCGACCCTTCGGCCCTGGTGGAAGTTTTTGTCCGTTGCTGCTGGCAGAGGTACGAACGCTGGCAAGCGGCCGCGCACTCTCATGGTCGTTCCTGAGTTCAAGAGGCACGGAACAATTATAGACTTTGCCGCCGGAAAAACCCTGGCTTGGCAGGCGTTCTTCTGCGCTGTGTGGTTACCGAGGATGTCAGTCAAATTTCAGCAACAGCAGGGTTGCATTGTGGCTTCCTCAAGTATGATTGCTTGTCTCGCGGCACACGATTAATTTTATGTCTCTGCTTGCCGGTTTTTTCCTCGCTCTCGACCGTTCCGCCGCCGGGCTTCGGCTTCGCGAAATCCAGGTGGACGATCACAAAATCAAATATGCCGAAGGCGGCCGTGGTGAAACCGTTCTGCTGCTGCATGGTTTTGGCGCGGAGAGCGGTAACTGGAACCGCATGGCCAAACGGCTCACCAAACGTTACCGGGTGATTGCGCCCGATCTGCCCGGCTGGGGAAGAAGCACGCGGCTGGAAGATGACTCATATGGTTATCCTGTCCAGGTTGAGCGGATACATCGGTTGGTTCAGAAACTGGGATTGACTCGCTTCCATATCATGGGCCACTCCATGGGCGGAGGGATCGCCGCCCGCTATGCCGCGAAATATCCCGATGAAGTCATGACCCTCGGCCTGATGGCGGCCCACGGCTTGGTAGAGCCGCGGGAAAGCGCTATCCGCCGCGCGATTGCCGGAGGAGAAGAGAACTGGCTGCTTGTCTCCTCACCGCAGGACTTTCAGCGCCTAGTGGATCATCTGTTTATTAAACGCCCCCCTGCGCCGCGCGCGGTGGTCAAATACCTGGTGCGGCAGGCGATCAGCCGGCGGGGAAAAAACCGGCAAATCTTTGCAGATATGCACAGCACCGACTCGCCTCTGATCGCCGTACTTCCACAAATTAAGGCGCCCACTCTGTTGATTTGGGGAGACGAGGACATGCTGGTGGATGTCTCAGCGGTGGACGTCTTTAAAGAAAAAATTCCGGGCGCAAAAGCCCTGGTCCTGCATTCAGGCCACATGCCGTTAGTCGAGCATGGGCGGGAGTGCGCGGAGGCATATCTGGCGTTCCTGGATGAACAGGCAAAATCTACGCCCGGTGCATCTTTGAATCGGGCAGCAAAAACTGCGTAATTGCGAGCATTTACTACAGCAGACTTCTGCCTGCGAAACACATTCAACCCCAAAAAACAAACCCGCCGTGCAGGCGGGTTTGTGCAGATTGGCTTTGCCGAAGGCTTACAGATATCTCTCGTGAGAGATGCTCTCCGGAACAGTGGTAAGCGGCTGCACGGATTCTTCGCTGATTTCGGGCAGCGGGCCTTCCAGTGCAATCTTCAAGACCTGGTCCATGTTTTCAACAAGATGGACCTTCATCTGGCCGCGAATGTTTTCCGGGACTTCCGGCAGATCTTTTTCATTTTCTTTGGGAATGATGGCTTCAGTGATGCCCGCTCGCAGCGCCGCCAGAAGCTTTTCTTTCAGCCCGCCAATCGGCAGCACCTTGCCGCGCAGGGTGATTTCACCGGTCATGGCGATGTCCCGGCGCACAGGGATCTTGCTGAGCGCGCTGGAAATGGCCGTGGCCATGGTGATGCCCGCGGAAGGTCCGTCCTTTGGAATGGCGCCTTCGGGCACGTGAATATGGATGTCAACGTTGCGGTAGAAATCGCGTGGCACACCCAAACGGGCCGCACGGGAGCGCACGTAAGACATGGCGGCCTGGGCCGACTCCTGCATTACGTCACCCAGCTTGCCGGTAAGAGTGAGCTTGCCTTTGCCATCAACAATCGCGACTTCCGTGCTCAGAATGGAGCCGCCGACCTCGGTCCACGCCAGGCCCGTGACCAGACCCACTTCGCTCTTCTCATGCGCCAGGCTGTCGCGGAACTTGGTTACACCCAGATAATCGCCAATGTTTTCCGCGGTCAGCGTGACGTGGAACTCCTGGCCTTCCTTCACCACTTTGCGCGCTACCTTGCGGCAGACGTTGCCGATCTCGCGCTCCAGGTTGCGCACGCCGGCTTCCCGCGTGTAAGAGCGGATAATCTCGCCAATCGCGCCATCGGTGAATGCAACGTTTTTGTCGGTAACGCCGGCAGCTTCGCGCTGTTTGCGCACCAGGAACTGCTTGGCGATCTCCATCTTCTCGAGTTCCGTGTAACCGTGGAGTCGCAGCACCTCCATGCGGTCCTGGAGAGCGGGAGGAATGCTGTGCAGCACGTTCGATGTGGCTACAAAGAACACCTGCGAGAGATCGTATTCCACATCGAGATAATGGTCCTGGAACATCCAGTTCTGCTCGGGATCGAGGACTTCGAGCAGGGCGGCCGATGGATCGCCGCGAAAATCGGAAGCCATCTTGTCAATCTCGTCCAGCATGAACACGGGATTTCTGGTGCCCGCTTTTTTCATCATCTGGATGATCTGGCCCGGCAAAGCGCCAATGTATGTGCGACGATGTCCGCGAATCTCGGCTTCATCCCGCACGCCACCCAGCGAGAGGCGAACGAACTTTCTGCCGGTGGCTTTTGCAATGGACATTCCCAGCGAGGTCTTTCCCACTCCCGGAGGGCCTACAAAACAAAGAATCGAGCCTTTGGGGTTCTTCACCAGCTGGCGAACAGCGAGAAATTCGAGGATGCGCTCCTTGATCTTCTCCAGTCCGTAATGGTCTTCATTCAGAATTTTTTCGGCGTGCTCGATGTTGCGGATTTCCTTGGATTTTTTCTTCCATGGCACAGCCAGCAGCCAGTCGAGATAGTTGCGGGAAACGGTGGATTCCGCCGACATCGGGGGCATGGCCTCCAGCTTTTTCAGTTCCTGGATGGCTTTTTCATGTACCTCTTTGGGCATACCCGCGGCGTCGATCTTCTTTTTTAGTTCGTCGAACTCGCTCTTCTCTCCGCGGCCCAGCTCCTTCTGAATGGCCTTGATCTTCTCGTTGAGGTAGTACTCTTTCTGGGCACGCTCCATCTGTCGCTTCACTCGCGTTTGGATGGTGCGGTCCATGTTCAGCTTTTCAATTTCAATGTCCAGAACGTCGGCGATGCGGGTGAGCCGATCCACGGGATCGAAGATTTCCAGCAGCTCCTGTTTTTCTTCAATGGAAAGCTGCAGGTTCTGCGCTATGGTGTCGCTCAGCTTGGCCGGATCGCTCATGCCGGTGATGACGATGGGTTCCAGATTGAGTGACTGGCAGAGCTTTACATACTGATCAAACAGGCCCTGCACTCGCTGCATGGCGCTTTCCACAATGGGCGTAGTCTCAGCCGTGTACTTCACCGTGCGGATGGTGGCTTCGAAATAGCCATCATTGCTGGCGAGCTGAAGGATTTTCCCCCGCTCCACGCCCTCCACCAGCACCTTGATGTTTCCATCAGGAAGCTTCAGATTCTGTACGATGTTGGCGACCGTGCCCACCTGATAAATCTCATGGGGCTTGGGTTCATCCACGCTGGCATCGTGCTGAGTGGCCAGAAAAATCTTGCGATCCGAACCCAGGGCTTCTTCGAGGGCGCGTACACTCGATTCGCGGCCCACAATGAACGGGGTCATCATATAGGGAAAGATGACCACATCGCGTATGGGCATCATCGGAAGCTTGCGAGTCTCAAATTTTTCTTTGCTTGAAGTCACGGAACCGGCTTTCTAAGCGCCCGATTGGCGCAAATATGACGACTTACTAATGCCTAGAATATCACGCACAGCAGGCACTTTTGGGGAGAGTACATTTGTGCATGTCTCACCTCTATGGTAATGCAATGACTGGCATTGGTAAAACCAATCATTGTGGCACAGAAGATGTCCAAACCTGAATGAACCCAGTCCGCTGGCTTCAGGATACTGGCAGAGAATCGTCCGCGATTCAGCCTGCTTTTTCCATGGGCAGCGAGATGTCCCGGCGCTCAACCATATCCTTGGTTACCTCAAACTCCTTTACCCGCTTTTGGCTGGGCAGGTGGTACATGAGATCCAGCATGAGATCTTCCAGAATCATGCGCAGTCCGCGAGCGCCCACCTTGCGGTGCATTGCTTCGCGGGCAATGGCCTGCAGGGAGCCATCGGAGAAGCGCAGTTTCACCGTCTCAAACTCAAACATGCGCTGATACTGCTTGATGATGGCATTGCGCGGACGGGTCAAAATCTCAATCAGCGCCGCCTCATCCAGATCATTGAGAATGCCCACCACGGGCAGGCGTCCGACGAATTCAGGAATCAGGCCAAAGCGGACGAGGTCCTGCGGCTCGGCTTTCTGGAGTAATTCGGTGTCGCGTTTGCTGGCTTCGGTAAATTCTTTTTCTTTCTGCTCGCTGGTGCGGAAGCCCATCGATTTTTTGCCGATGCGCCGGCCAATGATTTTTTCAATCCCGACAAAGGCCCCGCCGCAGATGAACAGGATGTTGGTGGTATCCACCGGCGTGAACTCCTGGTGCGGATGTTTGCGTCCGCCCTGTGGTGGGACATTGGCAATGGTCCCTTCCAGAATCTTCAGCAGCGCCTGCTGCACGCCCTCACCACTCACGTCGCGCGTGATGGACGGGTTCTCGTCCTTGCGCCCGATCTTGTCAATTTCGTCGATATAGATGATGCCGGTTTGCGCGCGGCCCACGTCGCCATCGGCCGCTTGCAGCAGCTTGAGCACAATGTTCTCGACGTCCTCGCCGACATAGCCGGCTTCCGTGAGAGTCGTGGCATCGACAATAGCGAAGGGAACGTCCAGCATACGGGCCAGAGTTTGCGCCAGCAGCGTCTTGCCAGTGCCCGTGGGGCCAATCAGCAGAATATTCGATTTTGTCAGTTCCACATCGCCGGTGCGGGCACGGTTCATATGGATGCGCTTGTAATGGTTATAGACGGCGACCGACAGCTTTTTCTTGGTCTGCTCCTGGCCGATCACGTACTCGTCGAGGAAGGTTTTCACTTCCTGGGGCTTCGGCAGATGGTTGGGAGCGGCGGAGGCGCGAGACTCGGTGCGGTCGTCCTCCAGAATGGAGTTGCAGACTGCGATGCACTCATCGCAGATGTAAGCCCGGGGGTAGTCACTGGGAGAAGAAATCAGTTTGGCGACAGCGTCCTGTGATTTCTGGCAAAACGAACAGCGAAGAGTTTCTTCAGGCGACCTCGGCTTCACGGCAGCTCCTTCATATCGGTCCGGCAGGACCCACCCGCAACCAATCCGGCTGCGGGGTAGTTATCTACTTATGCTTGTAGATAATGTCGTCAATGATGCCATATTCCCTGGCTTGCTCTGCATTCATTATAAAGTCACGTTCTACATCTTTTTCCACTTTTTCTATCTTTTGCCCGGTATGCTTGACGTACAACTTGTTCAGAATTTCCCTCATGCGCAGGATTTCCCGCGCCTGGATATCTATGTCCGTTGCCTGTCCACTGATGCCCCCTCCCATGATAAGGGGCTGATGAATCAGGATCCTTGAAGTGGGCAGGGCAAAGCGCTTGCCGGGGGCGCCGGCGCAGAGCAGCATGGAGCCCATGCTGGCTGCCTGGCCGCAGCAAATGGTCATCACATCCGGACGAACGAACTGCATGGTGTCGTAAATCGCCATGCCTGCCGTAATCGAGCCGCCGGGCGAATTGATGTAAAGCTGAATGTCCTTTTCAGGGTCTTCCGCTTCCAGAAACAGCAGCTGTGCAATTACCAGGTTGGCAATGCTGTCGTCAATGGGAGTGCCGATAAAAATGATGTTGTCCCGCAAGAGCCGGGAAAAAATGTCGTACGCGCGTTCGCCGCGGCTGGTCTGCTCCACCACCATCGGTACAAGGGCCATATCGGATCTTCCTTTCCTGCTTTCCTGTGTCTGGTACAACGCCGCGCCTGTTCCGCAAATCAGGCGGGCTGGTTGTACAGAAAATCAAGTGCTTTATCGCTGCGCATGCGGTTGCGAATCCTGTCGATGGCGCCCTCTTCCGCCAGTTTGGTCCTTACAGCGTCGGGCGGTTGATCCATTTGCCGCGCCATAATCTGGACTTCCTGCTCAAGCTCTTCTTCCGTTATCTCGATGCCTTCAACTTCGGCAATCCTGGTGAGGAGCAGATTCGACTTGACCTCTTTTTCGGCCAGGTCGCGCTGCGCCGCACGCAGACGGTTCAGGTCCATCCGCCGCATGGCTTCGGTGCTCATACCCTGAGACGCAAGCATTCTGAGTCCTCGCTCCAGACGAACATCTACTTGTCTTTCTACCAGAGCCCAGGGCACGGGGAAATCATGCTTTTCCACTAGTTCGGTAATTAGTTTTTCCTTGGCCTCATGTTCGGCTTTGTGCGTGCGCTCGGTTTCCATGCCTTCACGGATTCGCCGCCTTAGTTCGTCCATGGTTTGAAAGTCTTTGCTGATCTCGCGGACAAACTCGTCATTCAGCTCCGGCACTGTCTTTTTCTTGATGGCATTGATCTTCACGGTGTAGTGCAGAGTTTTACCGGCCAGCCGGGCATCGTAAAAATCCGCGGGATAGGCAACGTCGAAAGCCCGCTCCTCACCTGCTTTGGTTCCGCGCAGGTTGGTGGAAAACTCATTTACGGTATTGGCGCCGCCGATCTCAACCAGCACCTCGTCCATCTGGATGGGCTGCGGTTTGGTCTCGACTGCTGCCTCTCCCTCAACTGGCTCGCTCTCCTTAGGCACTGCCTGGAATGACACCTGAGCAAAGTCGCCATCCTGCAAAGGACGGTCCTCGTCCACTGGATCATAGCTGCCGTGCCGCTCCTGCAGCTGCTTCAGTTCGTTCTCCACTTCCTCGTCAGTCACATGGATGGCGGGGTGCTCTGCTTTGATGCCTCGGTACTCGCCCAGTTCGATTTGCGGCAGCACTTCGAATTCAGCTTTAAAGCGAATGGGCTGTCCGTCTTCCATTTCCAGATCGCGGACGATCGGCTGCGATACCGGCATGTAGCCCTGCTTCTCCACTGCTTTGCGGAAATACTGCGGCACCAGCGACTCAATCAGTTCGCCTTTGATGTCCTCGGCAAAGCGTTTGCGGATGACGCCGGAGGGGACCTTGCCTTTGCGGAATCCAGGCACGCGTGCGACCTGCGAATACCGGTGGACCAGATTATCCATCGATTTGGCGGTCACGTCTGCCGGAATTTCCACGACTACCGCGCGGCGGCAGGCTTCATTCATCTCTCCGCGCGCAGGCATGTGCGCCTCGGTGTTGGGGGTTACTTCGGTTGCGGTCGCCGCGCTTTCCGGGGCTTCAGCGGTGGTTTTTTCTTCTGTATTTTCTACGTTGGCGGGCTTCGCTGTCATTTCGTTTGCCTGTGTGGAAGGCGGGCAGATAACTCTCTGCCCGAACGTTCCGTAAAGTTCAGTGTAAGAGACGTTTTCCTGGGGGTCAAACCCCCACAAAATATTTCCGTGCAATAACTATCGCAGAATTGCTTTTAAGATGCATCCTGGGGCAATTCCCAGGATCAAGAGCAGGTGAGGGTGGATTCAGGGGCAGTGCTAAGGCGCTGTCGAAATCCATGTCGGCGACGTTCCCACCCCGAAGGGCGCACCCACCAGGCTGCGCAACTGTGTGCCATTGAGAGCGAATGCGGCCACATCGTTCGATCCCTGATCGGCAACGTACACAAAGGTGTTGGTTTTGTCGATCACCACAAACGAGGGGTTCACCCCGGTAGTAAAGGGAGATCCGGAAACCGGGGTCAGGGCGCCGGAAGGCGAAATACTGAAACCGGAAACGTTATTTGCCCCGAAATTGGTGCACAGCAGAAATGATGCCGATGCGTTGATGGCCAGAGAACTCGGGTTGGCGCCCGCGGCGAAGGGGGAGCCGCTGATTTCAGTTGTGATTGCGCCGCTGGAAAGAGAAAATATGCGGACCGAATTCGTTGCCGGATTGGTGAAATAAAGGAACCGCACCTGGGGATCGACGACCATAAAGCCTGGCGATCCCCCTACGCTCGAAACAGTGGCTGCGGAAAGCTTCCCATCCGTCCCAATAGCATAGGACGCGATATTGCCGCTCGTTGGACTGGAAACGTACAGCGTCTTCGAGTCCGGGGATATGGCCATGAACTGAGGATTGGTAAGACCGGTTGCCACCGTGGCGATCCCATTCAGGGTGTTGTTGACTACATCCACCGAAAACGCCGAAATATTATTCGATCCCTGATTCAGTACATAAAGAAAGCTGCCGTTGGGAGTAATCGACATCGCGACAGGATTGGTTCCAGCCATGATCGGCGGAGGCTGATTCAGTGTGCCTGTAGGAAGCGGAGGGACACTGAGTACACCATTGCCGGTATTGCGAGCCAGAATGGTGACGGTTCCGTCTGCATTATTAGCGATAAAGGTAATTTTTCCCGAAGGATGAACGGCCATGGAAACCGGAACCGACCCCGTGGGCGCCGAAGATGAACCCTGAATCGGCACCAGCGCTCCGGACGTGTTCTCATTAAAGGTAAGGACCTCATTCGTTCCCGGTCCAAGCACATAAACCGACGTACCCTTTGCGCCGGGAGCACCCGCGGTAGCGCCGCCGCCACAGCCTGCAGCCAGCGCGGCCAGGGCCACGGCTGCGGCAAAAATACCCGCTCTCATGCGAACTCCTCTATGCTTCGCCCCCGCGCTGTTTCCAGAAGGAGCGCCGTGACGAGATTGAAATGACCTTGTCATCAGAAATTGAGCACCAGTCCGGCAGCCACCATAATGTTGTGGTGCACCCTGATGGAGGAAACATTCAGATTGGGCGGGCCGGCATACAGCTCGCGCCCTTCCACTCTGAAGGTAAGTTTGTGGAGCTTAAAATCCACACCGCCGCCGCCCTGATAGGCGGGCTTGATCGTGCTGTTTTGCGGAATTGTTGTGCCGCCCAGTGTCGTGTTAGCTGATTTCAGGCGCGCAAAACCAGCGCCAGCGGAAATCCACGGACTAATCTTTCCGTTGGGATTGCCCTGAAGCTTGAGAGACGGTGTAAGAAACTGAGCGCTGTATCCCGATGCCGTAAACAGATTCAGATTTTTGAGGTCGGTCTGAGAGGTGAAAATATAAGGAAGTTCAATCTGGAGCGAGGCGAAGGGCAGACTGTGAATCTGGTGCGCAAAGTTCAGTTCAAATGCGAACGCATTGGATGTGCTGGTCGCTCCATTGAAAGTGTTGGCGGTACCCACACTGGGGGTCAGCTTGACTCCAAAATCCGCCGAAAGCTGGTTTTTCTGTGCCGCGGCGCTGAAACAAATACAAAAAATGCAGATCACAAGACCCAATATCCTGCTGGCTTTGCGCATTATGAGCACTCCTCAAAAGTTGCTGTTTTAATTACTTTTTCTGATGAATCAATTCCACAAACTTGTTTTTAGTGAACAGTGAAAATCCACGAAGGCGCAGCCCCGACGGAAAAGGGAGAACCAACAACCGGGGTCAGTGCCCCGCCTGAATTCAACCCAAAAGCCGAAATGTTACTCGATCCCTGATTGGCCACATACAGGGCAGTGCTGTTTGAATCCACGGTAAGAAAGACCGGCGCTGTCCCGGCGGCAAAGGGCGATCCATTCACCGTGTTCAGCACCCCTGAACTGGAAGTAATGGTGAAAGCAGAAATATTGTTTGATCCCTGATTGGCCGCGAACAGCAGAGTGCTTGCACCATCAATGGTCAGCGAAACTGGCATGGTCCCGGTGGGAAAGGGCGATCCGCTTACCGGGCTAAGTGCGCCGGTGGCAGCCTGAACGCTAAAGCCCAAAATGTTGTTGCTGGCCGGATCGGAGGCGTAGAGAAAGCGTCCCGTGGGATCCACGGCAATGCCTCCTGCCGCCTTGCCAGCGGCAAACGGGCCGTTAGGCGACACAAACTGGTTCAAAATGCCGGCGGGAGATGCACTGTAGCCGGTGATCGTGGCATTGGGTGATCCCGGAGCAATCACATACAAAAAGTTTTGGTTCCTGGCCAAAGCCATACCGGTTGCATTTGCCGGTGCCGAAAAGGGCGATCCAGGAACAGCCGTCAGAACTCCGGTATTGGGATCCAGCGTGAAGGCCGAAATGCTGGCCGAACCCTGATTGAGCACGAAAAGCACGTTGCTGGTCCCATTGAGCATCATTGCAATTGGCTTTGTGCCAACCGGCACGGGCGATCCTGAAGGTGTAAACAGGCCGGTCTTGGGATCCACGGTGAAAAGTCTTACGTCGTTATCCCCGGAATCCGCGACGTAGGCGAATTGTTTTGAAAAGTGCACCACCACCGAACTCGGCGCGTTGCCTGTTGGGAACATGGCCGTTGATAACGGACGAAGCACGCCTGACGTATTGGAAGTGAAGCCAAATACGTTGTTCGCTCCCTGCCCTGTGGTGTACACAAGCTGTGTTGTAGAGCTTACTGATCCCTTGTTGTTGCTGCCACCACAACCCATGAAACAGGCCATCAGGAGCAATCCCGAGGCCATTATGATTGCTTTCATCTGTTCTCCGTATGTACCTGGATTGTAAGAGATGTTCTGTAAATTGGCTACCCCGCAACCCGGTCACTGCAATGATCTGTCTTTCAGATCGGAATTTCTTAGATCGCACACAGGCCGAAAATATGCGGACAAAATCGCAACCGGATTTTTGAAATCACGCCTGCTGCTCAGGATTTGAGAGCGATGCAGAAGTGATTATTTACTCCGCCGTCTTTAAGAAAGGCAGAGGAGTCGGAAATCGCGCGCAGCGAGAAAGTGGCCGTCACGGATGGACCGTGCCAAAGCGCCAGCCTGCTTCGAACCACTTCCCGTCGCGATAAATAAATATCTCCGTTGTATGCCCTGAAACCGGCGCCGAGCGCGTGCTTCCCGTTTCCGTCTCGTAGCGAAAGTCGGAAAAAAGAACTGCCGTCTGCTCGTAAACGCGGATTTCTGTGTGCGGGAACTCCAGGCTTGTGAGCTTAATTCCCTGGTCAGCCAGCAGTCTGGCTTGAATTAAAAGATCTTCGCGCTTCCGGATGGCGCTTTGGTCATCGTTCACCACGATTATCTCCGGGCGCAGGTTCTGCGTGAGAAATGCGGAGTCGTCGCGGAAGTACGCACGCCAGATGGATTCCCGCAGATCCAGCAGTGTTTTTTTCAATCCTTCGCGCGGAGCCAAGTGGGTCCCGGAGTCAATGTGCCAGCCGGCATTGAGCCATTTTCCATTGCGCAAAACAAATATTTCCGTCGCGCGGCCTGCTTCGAGGCCAGCGCTCCGGCCGCTGAATTCCGCTTCATAGATATAAGTTGAGTACAGGACAGCGGTATCGCCAAAGAGCTGTATCTCCGTTTTAGGGAACTCAAGACGCGTAATCTTCAGGCCATTTGCAACCGCGGTCTTTGCGCCAGCAATCACATCATCGCGATGTTTCCACTCGTCAGTCCACTCCACAATGCCGATGGCTTCCGGAGGAATGAGCGATGGATCTTCCAGGAACTTTGCCCGCCAAACGGCTTCGCGCGCATCGAGTAATGCTTTTCGCGTAGTGTCGCTCACCGGAGCCGGAGACAGAGGAGCCTGTGCAAGCAGGGTAGAGCAGCCGAGCACAGCCACAATCAGGCTGAACCATATTTTCGTCAGTCTATTTTTTCGCATAGTCAGACAGATGCCTTGGCCAAAGGGACCAGTTCGCGCAGCGAATCTCCGTAGGGCGCGCGGGCAATACCGCGTTCGGTGATGATTGCGGCAATGTATTTTGAAGGGGTCACGTCGAAGGCCGGATTTTCCACCAGCACGCCATCCGGCGCAACTTGTTTCCCGGCATGGTGCGTTACCTCTTTGGGCGAGCGCTGCTCAATGGGAATCTGCTCGCCGTGCGGCGTGTTCATGTCCACCGTGGACCAGGGCGCCGCAACATAGAAGGGAATTGCGTGCTCTTTGGCCAGCACCGCCACGGTGTAAGTGCCGATTTTATTGGCAACGTCGCCATTGGCCGCTATGCGGTCCGCTCCCACCACCACGGCTTTGATTTTTCCCTGCTTCATCATGGCTCCGGCCATATTGTCGGCAATCACCGTGGTGGGGATGCCGTCTTTCATCAGTTCCCAGGCCGTAAGCCTCGCGCCCTGCAGGAATGGGCGCGTCTCGTCGGCGTAAACGTGGATCTGCTTTCCCGAAGAGATTGCCGAGCGGACCACGCCCAGCGCCGTACCGTAGCCGCAGGTGGCCAGACCGCCGGCGTTGCAGTGAGTCAGCACGCCGCCGGAAGAGGGCATCAGAGTGGCGCCATGCCGGCCCATGGCTTCATTGGCGGCAATGTCTTCCACGTACATTTCCTGGGCTTCGCGGACCAAAGCGGTTTTAATCTCCGCGATGCCGCGCCCGGCCAGAGAGTCAAATTTGTCCGTCATGCGGCGGATGGCCCAAAACAGATTGACCGCCGTAGGCCGGGTCGCGCCGATCACTTTTGTGATCTCGTTGAATTCGTCGTGCAGACTGGCAGCGTCCTTCGCGGATGACTGCTGCACGCCCAGCGCAATGCCCATGGCCGCGGCCACGCCAATGGCCGGCGCGCCGCGCACTATCATGTCTCGAATGGCGGTTGCCACTTCCTGATATGTGCGGCAGGTCTGGTAGATTTCCTCCACCGGGAGCCTGGTCTGGTCAATAAAGCGAACTCCGGAGTCTGTCCATTCAAGGGTCTTGATCATACGAAATTTTTCCCAATTGATTGTAAATGGGCGGCCCGAAAACGAGTCGCGAGTAAGTCTTCGAAAGAGCTGGGCGCATCACGCGCTGTGTACAGCGCAGCGCAGCCGGGGAGAGTTGCTGGATGCAGGTTGTCCGCAAACCTCGCATGAACCGGAATAAGCAAAGACACTGCTTACCGCTTTCAGCTTCAAATGCGCGGCTTTGACCTCACTCGATTTGAAGACTGAGATGAAGGGCGCGGGTGCGGCGGCCTTCGCCACGGCCCCTCGTCCGCCGGCCTCTTCGCGCTCAACCAGACAGGCCGCGCCGATGACTTCGAATCCGAATTCCCGCGCGGCTTCAATGGCCTGGATGGTGGAACCTCCGCTGGTGCAGACGTCATCCACAATCACCACCTTCGCGCCTTTCTCCTGAAACCCTTCAATGCGGCGGCCCATCCCGTGCGTTTTTTCTGCTTTGCGCACCAGAAACCCGTGGACCAGTTTTCGCGGAGAATCCTGAGAGCTGAGCAGCGATGTGGCGACCACAATCGGGTCCGCTCCCATGGTCAGCCCGCCGACTGCATACGGGTTCCAGCCTTGCTGGCGAAATAAATCCAGAAAGACCCGTCCCGTCAGGTATGCGCCCTCCGCATGGAGCGTAGTGGTGCGGCAATCGATGTAATAGTCGCTCTTCAGCCCGGAGGCAAGGGTGAAATCGCCGAGACGAAAGGAGTTTTCAGCCAGCAGGTTCAGGAGTTGTTCGCGTGCGAAGCCGGAATTCATGGCTTCCAAATTATCAGGTTTCAAAAGATTGAATCCAGTTACCGTGGCCGGAAGTCATGGAACCCGTGTGTCCCGATAAACATAAGAGTGAAAATGGCAGTGTTGTATCCCATGTGTACGAGCACTGACGCGGCGAGGGACCCTGTCAGCGCGCGAACGGTCGTGAGCGTGACTCCCACTACAAACAGGATCAGCAGCGGCGCCCAGGCGTGGGCCAGTTGCTGCTGATGGATGGCGGCAAACAGCGCTCCGGTAACCACGATGGAGACCACACGGCCCGTCCAGCGCGCCAGCGCCGGATACAGAAATCCGCGAAATACAAGTTCTTCCATGAATGGAGCTGCCAGAATTCCCGTGGCCGCGATTAGATATGCCGAGGTCGTGCTGTCGAACAGGTGCTCCATGGGCAGGGACTTCGGAGTCCATTTGTTCAGCAGTCTTTCAAGGACCAGAGATACCAGCGCCAGACCGCCTCCCCCGGCAAGAAAGGCCATGCCCGAATTGGCGGAGGGCGCATTCCAGCGAATCGCCTTCAAAAGATTTACGCCGAAATCTATACCGTATTTGTGCACCAGCAGCACAACTATAAAAACCAGAATCAGTCCGTAGGCCACAAGCTGCGCTGGAACCAGTACTGCAGCCTTATTCTCAAGTTGCAGGAGCGGCGCATGGCGGAAGTGCGGGAGTAGATGGACGATCCGCGCTACGAACACCTCAGAAAGAACTATGGCAATAAAGGCAAAAAATGCGATTCCAATTACGTCCGCCAGCCCCCAAACCGGGCTTTCCTTCGGTGGGTTCTCGGGAACAGGAGCGATTCGGCCGTAAGCGTCCGGGACGAGCGGTGGATCCTGCAGTGATGGATCGCTGGGTAATGGATCAGTGAAAGTCACTTGTTTTTGGCCGAACCTGCACTCATAGTACAGGAGTAGTGAGGAGCATTCGCAAGTGAGATTTAAAAAACAAAAGGGCAGTAAGGCTCTGCCCTTTTGTTGTTGTGCCCAGGTAAAAGGAAAGGGTGAACTCAAGATACCCGACTCATCCGAAAGTCAAGCAAAAATAATAACTTGTTACGAAAAACGGAAAAATTCAATTGCTTTACTTCTCGGCCTTTTATTTTCAACAATTTGCAGAATGTTGTTTCCCATTACGCAAACGAATATCTGACAATTGTTGTACGTTTTTCGTTATTTCGGAAGTCTGGAGCACAAGTGTAGTGCTCTCAATTAAAGTTTACTGTCCAGTTTCTGAGAGACTTGCCGTACCGAGCCGGGTAAAGTATTCCGTCAGCGCCTGTCCAGTCCATGATTTTTTAACTTTTGCCAGCTGGCGGGGAGTGCCCTGTGCGATGACCCGTCCACCATCCTCGCCGCCTTCGGGGCCAAGATCGATGATCCAGTCAGCATTGCGAATCACGTCGAGATTGTGTTCAATGATGATCACGGAATTGCCCAGATCCGTAAGACGGTGAATCACTTCCAGCAGCTTGCTCACGTCTTCAAAGTGCAGGCCGGTGGTGGGTTCGTCGAGCAGGTAGAGGGTTCGTCCGGTCTGCCTTTTGGACAGCTCTCTGGCCAGTTTCATGCGCTGGGCTTCGCCGCCGGAGAGAGTCACCGCCGACTGACCCAGTTTGATATATCCCAATCCCACGTCTTCGAGCGTCTGCAGCTTCTGCCGCACCTGCGGTATGTCTTCCAGAATGGGCAGCGCGTCGGAGACTGCTGTTTCCAGCAAATCCGCAATGGAGTGGCCTTTGAACTTTACTGACAGGGTTTCATGGTTGTAGCGCTTGCCTCCGCACACCTCGCAGAGAACATAAACATCGGGCAGAAAGTTCATTTCGATGCGGCGCTCTCCCTCGCCCTGGCAGTGCTCGCAGCGACCGCCGGAGATGTTGAAGGAAAAACGCCCGGCTTTGTACCCGCGCTCGCGCGATTCCGGCAGCATGGCGTAGAGGTCGCGGATATGGGTGAATACTCCGGTGTAGGTGGCGGGATTGGAGCGTGGTGTGCGTCCAATCGGCGACTGGTCAATGCGTATGACTTTGTCGATGTGCTCCGCGCCGGTAATTGATTTGTGTGCTCCAGGCGCTTCGCGGGAACGGTAGAGCTGCTGCGCCAGCGCTTTGTAGAGAATGTCGTTCACCAGCGTTGATTTGCCGGAGCCGGAAACACCTGTCACCACGGTGATTACGCCGAGCGGAAAGCCCACGTCGATGCCGCGCAGATTGTTTTCTTCAGCGCCGAGTACGGTAATTGCCTTGCCGTTAGCCGGACGGGGCTCAAATCGCGCCGCGATGGTCTTTGTGCCGGCAATGTACTGGCCTGTCAGCGATTCCGGTTGTTTTATGATTTCCTGTGGCGTTCCGGAAGCCACCACCTCGCCGCCATGCAGACCTGCTCCCGGGCCGAGATCGATCACGTAATCGGCGCGGCGGATGGTCTCTTCATCATGTTCGACCACGAGCACGGTATTGCCCAGATCACGCAGCGCTTCAAGGGCCTGCAGCAGGCGGCTATTGTCGCGGTGATGCAGCCCGATGGATGGCTCATCCAGCACGTAGAGCACGCCGCGCAATCGGGAGCCGATCTGCGTGGCCAGACGGATTCTCTGACCCTCGCCGCCGGAAAGCGTGGCCGCCGATCTGTCCAGTGACATATAGCCCAGTCCAACGGCATGCAGAAACTGCAGACGCTCGCTGATTTCATGCAGCACGCGTCCGGCGATTATTTTTTCGCGCTCGTTCAGCTGAATCCTGCCGGCGGCTTCAAGGGCGCGCGCTATCGGAAGAGCGGTGAATTCGGCGATGGAGAAGCCATTCACCTTCACGCCCAGGCTTTCGGCGCGCAGCCTCCGGCCATGGCAGAGAGAACAGGCCGTGGCCGACATGTAATTCAGCAGCCACTCGCGGTAATTCTCCGATGTCGATTCTTCAAGGTTGTGCCGCAGAAACGCCAGTACACCGTGAAAGCCAACTCGCGGCGCTTCTTTTTCCGAAGGGCCGTACAGCAACAAATTTTGTATGCGCGCGGGAAACTTCTCGAATGGCGTTGAGAGATCGATCTTCCAGGCTGCGGCAGCAATGTCGAGCATGCGCTGCAAATACGTGGAGCCGGCCCCCGGACCAAGAGCGCCGTCGGTCAGGGGCCTTGACCAGTCCACGATAACTTTGGCCGGATCAAAATCGTATTTGCTGCCCAGACCATTACACTCCGGGCATGCCCCATAGACGCTGTTGAAAGAGAACGAGCGCGGTTCGAGCGCGGGAATATTGATGCCGCAATCCGGGCAGGCCATGCGCGAAGAATAAAGGTGTTCTTCTCCCCCCACGATTGCCACCTGCACCAGACCGGCGCCCAGCTTCATGGCCGTGGCCACGGACTGCTCCAGCCGTTTTTCGATTCCCGGTTTGATCAGGAGACGGTCCACCACAACTTCAATGGTGTGGTTTCTGCGCTTATCGAGCTGTAAGTCGCCGAGTTCTTCATCCAGATGGCGGATCTCGCCATCAATGCGCGCACGCACATATCCCTGCTGCACCAGCTTTGCCAGTTCAGCCTTGAATTCGCCTTTGCGGCCGCGGACGATCGGGGCCATGATCATGACCCGGTCTTCGGCTTTGAGCTGCATCACCCGCTGGACAATCTGTTCTGCCGACTGACGGCTAATGGGCTTGCCGCACTGCGGACAATGCGGCACCCCCACGGACGAATACAGCAGGCGTAAATAGTCGTAAATCTCAGTGATTGTCCCTACTGTGGAGCGCGGGCTGCGCGAGGTAGTCTTTTGTTCAATGGCGATTGCAGGGCTCAGGCCGTCAATGGAGTCCACGTCCGGCCGTTCCATCTGATCCAGGAACTGGCGCGCATAAGCAGAGAGTGTTTCCACGTAGCGGCGCTGCCCTTCGGCGTAAATCGTGTCGAAAGCAAGCGAAGATTTGCCCGATCCGCTGAGTCCGGTGATCACGGTAAAGGTGTTGCGCGGAATCTCGACGGATACGTTTTTCAGATTGTGCTGGCGCGCGCCGCGCACCGTGATTCTGTCAATGGCCATGGAAGGGGTGACCCGGATACCTGCCGCAAAGCCTTCATTCCCGGCGGGCACTCGTACAGTGAAGTCCGCGAAGATAAAGGCGCAATTTTACATCCGTATCTTAGTAGTCAATACCGGACTGCGTCAATGCAGCCTGCATAGGGTACATTCGAAAATAGCAACAAGACGGCCCAGTGCGGGCTTTTTTAAGGGCATGGCCTGGCGGCGTGACCAAAGGCCAGGAAGCGTCCGCGCACACTCGTAATAAGCGCATTAATGAGTTTTGACGGAGAATCTGTTGCATACAGGCGGACAAACCAGCTACTCACATCCGCCATCTTAAGAGACTGAACTGATGAGAACATTCCTCGTTTCCTCAATTGTCCTCGCCACGATTGCCTCCTCACTTGCCTTTGGCATAGCCTGCGGATATGTGGTCATTATCGGCATTTTGCGTGCTTTTAGCCATAAGCGCCAGGCACGGACCGCTGCCGCGACCGCAGTCATTGCTACTTCGGCCTCCACGCATTAAAAGACATTATTGGAGGCAGAAAAGCTGTCACTGGCAATGTACATTTCACATGCCAGACATCTTCTCAGTCCCGCCCAAAATTAGAGTTGTGGCGAGTCAGGTTTTGAGTTTGACGGCTGCGGCTGTATTCCCCGGCGGCGCAGCTCCTGCTGGCGAACCAGTTCATCCAGCATCTGTTGCTGCGTCCTTACCTGGCCAGTGGCTCCCGGTTGTGTTCCCGGTTGAGCGGCAGGCTGGGCCTGCAAGTCAGGATCGGATTCATCCGTTTGCTGTGCCGCTACTGCGGGCGTATTCGTTACTGGCGGCAGGGGCACCCCTGGAGGGCCTGGATGCGGATTGAGAATCACTCTCTGGACCGTACCGGGACTGTCTTCCCGCCCAACAATCAGGTAATCAATGCGTGACCCGCGCAGCAGCTCCGCAATCACTTCATCCACGGGCCCTGGGCCGGTGCGCACGGCCACACGGTCCGATGTTCCCGGAACAGGCAGACCATCAAACTGAATGCCGGTCTTGTTGTGAATGATATTGAGAATGCTGCCCAGAGTGCAGTTGGGCGCTTCTATCGTAAGCAATCCGTCGCGAAAACTTACGCGCGGCTGAACCGGATCCATCTGCTCGGGAGTTTTGGGTTTGGGCACTTCCGGAGCAGGCGGACCGTATTCTCCGCCGGGCGTGGAGGGCTGGTCTCCGCGCACAAGCCGCAGTTTTTTAACTTTATGGGGCAGCGCGGAAGATGGCGATCGCTGCGCCAGCTGGCCGCTGGCCGCAATCGTCAGGACAAGAAGTATTCCGCAAAAGGTAAAACCGCAAAAGGTAAAACAAAGACGCGACATGGGATTCTAACCAGTCAAGAAGCTGTAGATTTGATTTTACTCCTAAAGCTAAGAACGCTGCTGCGATTGTATTTTGCTTAATTTGTCCGGCTTAAGTAAAAGATTGTAGAATGACCCGCGCCCCTGGTTTTTTCGGCCTGCATGCCTGGGCTGCGGAAGACAACGGCTAACCAGCAATTCCCGCGCCGCATCCAACCAAACCAGAGCGGCCCCGCAACCGGAGTCATTACGAATGAAACAGCATGTTCTGAAGATTGTTGCAGCGTTCGCCATTACAGCGTTTGCGATCTCCGTGCGGGCGCAATCCTGCCAAAGCGGTGATGAAATTCCCGGTCAGATTCGCAGTGCTATGGAGTCCGTGGCCCAAAAAACTTTTGATCAGGCCACTTTTGGCGACCTTGATGCCATTCGCGCTAACCTTGCTCCGGCGGCGCAGTCTGCCTTCGATGGCATTGCGGCAGCCGTCAAAGACAATAAGGCCGCTTTTGCCGGCGCGAACCATGAAGTGCGGATCAGCTTTTTGCTCGACACCGGCGCCACCCCCAGTGCTGACGGAAGATTTTACTGCGGCGTATTTGGCGCGAGCGGGGCAACCGGAAACAGCGCTGAATTCGATATTCCTGGTCTGGCGGCGGGCAAATACGGCATTGTGATTCAGGATTTACGCGGGAGCAAAGGCCCCTACGCCCTGACCACGATTTTTCAGGAAGCCAGTGGCTGGAAGCTGGCCGGATTTTACGTGCGCCCCGAGTCCGCGCTCGGCCATGATGGTCTTTGGTACCTTGCCCGCGCCCGCGATTTTAAATCGCGAGGACAGGCCCACAACGCCTGGTTTTATTACGTGACTTCCTGGGAACTGATGGCGCCCGTGACTTTCATGGACACCAAATTGCTTTCCAAAATCACCCAGGAATCCACCAGCGCCCAGCCCAGTGACATTCCGATTAGCGGCAATGCGGTGAATTATTCCGCCAACGGAAAAACCTACAAAATCACCGACATGAGCGTGTATCGCACCGAGAAGAATTTCGATTTGACCGTGAAATACTCATCGCCCGGCAACACCGACTACAACGCCTCCGTAGCCGACGCCCGCAGCCTGGCCAACGCCCTGGTCGCCCAGTATCCGGAACTGAAGGAAGCCTTCAGCAATATCTGGGTCCACGCCATAGATCCTAACGGTGGCGATGCGGTGGGATTGGTAAATCTGAAACAGTAAATAACTTTTAGCACGCTTCGGAATCGCAGCATTTTTACTTCACTCCTGCAAAGCGGTTCCCGATTCAGCTATGCAGCCCGCATAGCCATGCTCGGAATGTATTTGGTTGTAAATCGTAATTTGATTTTCTATTTCGTATTGATTTCGTTTATTTCGTGATATAGTTACGCGCATGTCATCCAAAGCTGCTGTTCTTCGTGTAGTGCCGGATGTTCGGGCAAAGCTTTCCGCGGTCAATGTTCGCCGCCTTGACCAGGTCCTGGAACTGATTGATGCCAACGGCAAGGCTGGCCTTGCCGATGTCTTAAAGGAGCTCTATCCCCGCCAGGACCGTACGAGGGCCTTGTCTTCTCTGCGCCAGCTCCGGCGGGAAATTTCCCTGGCGGCAACAGAGGCTGGGGTGAAGCTGTCTCTGGAAACAGATACACAAACTCGCAGCCATCCTCGGGACCGCCAGGTTTGGTTTGAAGGCGAAGATCGCATTACCGAAGACGTCATGCGCCTAACGCAAGGCGAGATTAGCGATCTTGACGAGAAGAGGACTCCGCAGGATGTCCAGGTCGAGCGGCCAGTGCATTTCTTTGTTTCTTACGCACACGATGATACGGACCTGAAGAAAAAACTCCTGTCGAAGCTGAAACCACTTCTGGATACACATGCCGATTCCCACTTTGAAATCTGGTCGGATATGGAAATTCTTCCCGGCAAGAAATGGTTTCAGGAAATTCAGCAAGCCATGCAGCGCTGCGATTTTGGTCTTCTTCTGGTAAGTCCTGCATTTCTCTCCAGCAAATTCATTCAAAAGCACGAGCTGCCGTATCTGCTCGAAAACAAACTGATTATTCCCGTCGGTCTTAAGCCGGTCCTTTTTGGTGGCTCCATGGATCTCAAGGGATTGGAAGAGCGCCAGGTATTCCGTGATGACAAGACCAAAACATTCATTGAAAAAACGGTCAGCAGAACACAGGAAGACTTTGCGCTGCAGCTCTTTAAGGCGATTTGCAAATTGCTGGCAGCCAGGTCCGCTGCGGTAAAGCCGGAGAGGCCACCGGCCAGGGCAAAATACGACTTTTCTCTGCGCCAGGCAATAGGTGAGTTTGATGAAGAGAGACATGTTCATACCGAAGGCGTGCTCACGACTTTCGATAAAGGGGAAGAGTCCGCTCCGGAGTTTGACCGCACGCAGCGCAAAGATGCGATCCAGTTTCTGATGGAATGGATCACCAATGAGAAAGAGCCGCCTTACTGCGCCCTGCTGGGTGAAACCGGATTAGGCAAGACCACTACCTGCAAGGCGTTGGCCAGGGAGCTGCTCGACCGGCGCGAAAAAGACCAAAAGAGTCCGCTTCCGATTTACTTCGATTTGCGCCACATCGGCAAGAGCGCGCAGCAGGAGCTGGTGCTCGACCAGATCATAGAGCTGGTCTTAAGAAACAGCTGGAAGAGCGGCCCGGAGGCGACCAGCCTCACGGCCAGCGAGTTGATAAGGTTGGCCCAGGACGAAGGCGCTCTGGTGATCTGGGACGGTCTGGATGAGGTGCTGGTCCATCTTGATCCCGGCGCCGGCCAAAAATTTACCCGCCAGTTGTTCCGGATACTCCCTCCGGCGCGTAAGGGTGAGTCGCGGCGCGGGCGTATGTTAATCACCTGCCGCACGCATTATTTCCGCACTTTGCGCGACCAGCAGACGCACTTTCGCGGCGAAGACCGTGACAACATCCGCAGGGAAGATTACCGCCCGCCCTTTCTGTTGCTGCCCTTTACTACGGAGCAAATTCGCAAATATCTCGCCGCCAGTCTGCCGGACGAAGACCCGGAGCGCGTCATGGAGGTGCTGAAGACCGTCCACAATCTTACCGAGATGGCGGAGCGGCCTTATACCCTCAGCCTGATTACGGAGCATTTTGCCCGGATTGAAAAGTGGAAGGCGGAAGGGCGGCGGGTGACCGGCCTTATGCTCTACCGCGAGATGGTGCTTTCCTGGCTGGAGCGGGACCAGGGGAAGCACCACCTGGTGCGGGAGCATAAACAGGAGCTGATGGAGTATTTCGCCGCCGAGCTGTGGCGGGCTGGCGAGCGCTTTTGGTCCATTGGCGAACTCGAACAATGGCTCATTGATTTTCTCCGGCAGCGCCCCGACCTGGCCGCTCACTATGAAGGCAAAGACCGCGAGCTGCTCAAGGAAGACCTGCGTACCGCGACCTTCCTGGTGCGAGAGGGCGAAGACCGCTTTCGTTTTGCCCATACCTCGCTGCAGGAGTATTTTCTCGCCGGTTATTTGCGGCGCGCCCTGGTGGAAAATCGCCCGCAAGCCTGGGAGCTGAAAACAGTGAGCCCGGAGACGCTGGATTTTCTGGGCCAGTGGCTCTGCGAAGAGAAAAAAAGAGACCAGGAACGAGCATTGCTCACGCTGGCAGGGATGCGCGACACGTATCGCTCCCGGATAAGCGAACTGGCCTTCACCTATTTTCTTTTGGCTGCGCGCAAGGGATACCCCTCGCCTTCGCCTGCGGGGTTCCAGTTGCCCCACGCCAGACTTTCCGACCTTGAAATCGCGGGCAGCGCCACCGCCCCGCTGATGCTGGCCGGAGCCAATTTTCACGGCGCGAGGCTCCTGAACACGCGCTGGCGGAACTGCAATCTGGAAGGCGCGGTCTTCGATGGCGCGGAATCACTGCGCTCCGAGTGGCTTTCCTGCCGCCTGGCTGGGGCAGGCTGGCGGCAGGCCAAATTCGAAGGGAGCATATTCCGCGATTGTGAGATGAGGGGCGCTGTTTTTTCAGATTCAAAGCACTGGAGGACCAAGTGGCTGCGTTGCCGCCTGGAGCAAGCCACTGGCTTGCCCGCAGGGTCTCCCCAGGCGCTTTACGCTCTTTGTGGTGACCGGCGCGTGCCTGCCCTGGACGATCTGAAATCGATAGCCCGTCTTCAGCCGGCTACGGGGCACAGTGATTTTGTATATGGGTGCGCGTGGTCGCCGGATGGAGAGCGCATCGTCTCGGCGTCAATGGACCATACGTTGCGGGTGTGGGACGCGAAGACGGGGGAGGGCGTGCTGACGCTGAGCGGGCACGATGGTTCAGTGTTGGGTTGCGCGTGGTTGGCAGATGGAGAGCGCATCGTCTCGGCGTCAATGGACCATACGCTGCGGGTGTGGGATGCGAAGACGGGGGAGAGCGTGCTGACGCTGAGCGGGCACAGTGGTGCGGTGAATGGTTGTGCGTGGACGGCGGATGGGAAGAGAATCGTCTCCGCGTCTGGAGACGGAACGCTGCGGGTGTGGGATGCGAAGACGGGGGAGAGCGTGCTGACGCTGAGCGGGCACAGCGGTTTCGTGTTGGGTTGCGCGTGGTCGGCGGATGGGGAGCGCATCGTCTCGGCGTCAGGGGACCATACGCTGCGGGTGTGGGATGCGAAGACGGGGAAGAGCGTGCTGACGCTGAGCGAGCACGGTGGTTCGGTGAATGGTTGCGCGTGGTCGGCGGATGGAGAGCGCATCGTCTCGGCGTCTTGGGACAAGACGTTGCGGGTGTGGGATGCGAAGACTGGAGAGAGCGTGCTGACGCTGAGCGGGCACAGTGGTTCGGTTAATGGTTGCGCGTGGTCGGGGGATGGAGAGCGCATCGTCTCGGCGTCAACGGACAAGACGTTGCGGGTGTGGGATGCGCAGACGGGGGAGAGCGTGCTGACGCTGAGCGGGCACAGTGATTGGTTGAAGGGGTGCGCGTGGTCGGGGGATGGAGAGCGCATCGTCTCTGCGTCGGATGACAAGACGTTGCGGGTGTGGGATGCGAAGACGGGGGAGAGCGTGCTGACGCTGAGCGGGCACAGTGATTGGTTGGAGGGTTGCGCGTGGTCGGGGGATGGAGAGCGCATCGTCTCTGCGTCGGATGATAAGACGTTGCGGGTGTGGGATGCGCAGACGGGGGAGAGCCTGCTGATGTTGAGCGGGCACAGCGATTCGGTGAATGGTTGCGCGTGGTCGGGGGATGGAGAGCGCATCGTCTCTGCGTCGGATGACAAGACGTTGCGGGTGTGGGATGCGAAGACGGGAGAGAGCGTGCTGACCCTGAGCGGGCATAGTGGTTCGGTGCAGGGATGCGCGTGGTCGGGGGATGGAGAGCGCATCGTCTCGGCGTCGGATGATAAGACGTTGCGGGTGTGGGATGCGAAGACAGGGGAGAGCGTGCTGACGCTGAGCGGGCACGATAGCACGGTGCTGGAGTGCGCGTGGTCGGGGGATGGAGAGCGCATAGTCTCGGCATCGTGGGACAAGACGCTGCGTGTGTGGGATGCGCAGACTGGGGAGAGCGTGCTTACGCTAAATGGGCATGATCGTCCGGTGAATGGGTGCGCGTGGTCGGCGGATGGAGGGCGCATAGTCTCGGCATCGTGGGACAATACGTTGCGGATATGGGATGCGCAGACGGGAAAGAGCGTGCTGACGCTGATCGGGCACGGTGGTCCGGTGAATGGGTGCGCGTGGTCGGCGGATGGAGAGCGCATCGTCTCTGCATCCTGGGATGGGACTCTCAGAATATGGGACGCGCGGACGGGCCGTTTGCTGGCGCCAGTGATCCATCAATTTGCACGCCCGTTCCCCAGTTGGTGCGCCATAGATCCGCTGACGAATCAAATTTTGGCCTGTGATGGCGAGGCATGGCGGTACCTGGGCTGGGTTGTGCCCAGCAGCGTCAACGGAATGCCGGAGATTCTGCCGGCGGAAGTATTCGGCCCCCTGCCGGTGGTGGAGGAGCGTGCGAAATCATCTGCGGCGGCCAAGTAGCTTGCCGTTTTAAAGCTGCCTTTGCCACTGAGGACACAGAGGATCACAGAGAGGACCAGAACACCAGAACCGGGATTGCCGGTGAAAATTTTATTCGGCTGTTGGCGGCAAAAAATCAAAATCGACGGCTGATTTACAATCCCTCTTTGACCATGAATCGTCCACTCGTGCTTATTATCCTTGATGGCTGGGGCTATGCGCCGCCGTCCAATGCCAACGCCATCTCGCTGGCGCGCAAGCCTAACTATGACCGATTGCTCCGGGAATTTCCCAATACGTTAATTCATACCAGCGGGAAGTATGTGGGCCTGCCGGACGGGCAGATGGGCAACAGCGAAGTCGGGCATTTGAATATTGGCGCCGGGCGCGTTGTCTCCATGGACATCACCAAAATCGATCAGATGATCGCGAACGGCGACTTCTTCTCCAATCCCGTGCTGCTGGAAGGGATTAAGAACGCCCGCAGCGGTGGGCGGCAGCTCCATCTTTGCGGGCTGATGTCCGATGGCGGCGTACACTCGCATCTGAACCATCTTTATGCGCTGCTGCGGATGGCGAAGCAGAACGGCGTGGACCGCACCTTTGTCCATTGCTTCATGGACGGGCGTGACACGCTGCCCACCAATGGCGCGAACTATCTGCTGCAGCTTCAGCAAAAGATGCGTGAGTTAGGCACGGGCAAAATCGCATCCGTAAGCGGGCGCTATTACGCCATGGACCGCGACAAAAAGTGGGACCGCGAACTGAAGGCCTTTGATGCCATGGTGCATGGCAGGGGCGAAGGCGGGACCTATATCGATCCAGTGCAGGGCGTGAAGGATTCTTACCATCGCGACGTTACCGATGAATTTATCGTGCCGTTTGTCTGCGTGGACAATCGCGGGCTGCCCACCGGTGTAATCCGCGACGATGATACGGTCATCAACTTCAATTTCCGCGCTGACCGTGCGCGCCAGATCACACGCTGCCTGACGCGGGAGAGCGGGCTGACGGCTCTGGGCGGGCGCGACCTGCCCGATGCCGAAGCTCTGGATACGATAATCCCACGCGATCGCGTGCCCAAAAATCTCAAATATGTTTGCATGACCCGGTATGACCGCCAGTTCACGCTGCCCTGCGTGGTCCCGCCGGATTCGCTCAAAAACCTTCTTGCCAACGTAATGGCCGAGCACCAGCTGCGTAATCTGCGCGTGGCCGAGACAGAGAAGTACGCACACGTTACCTATTTCTTCAACGGCGGCGTGGAAGCCCCATTTCCCGGAGAAGACCGCATTCTGGTGCCGTCACCCAAAGTTGCTACCTACGATCTCAAGCCGGAAATGTCCGCTCAGGGCATAGCCGAAACCGTGGTCAAGGCCACGGGCGATTCCGCGTTTGAGGTGGTGATCGTGAACTTCGCGAACGCTGACATGGTAGGGCACTCCGGCAAAATTCCGCCAACCATCAAAGGAGTGGAGACCGTGGATGCCTGCCTGGGCGAGATTTACAATGCCGTTCGCCAGCGCAAAGGCGCCATGTTGATCACTGCCGATCACGGCAACGCCGAGATGATGATTGATCCGGCCACCGGCGGCCCGCACACGGCGCACACGACCAATCCCGTCCCATTCATTGTGGTTAGCGAGGAGGCACCCAGGTTCACGCTGCGGCCCGATGGATCACTGCAGGACATCTCGCCCACGGTCCTGGGAATGCTGGGCTTCCCCCAACCCAAAGATATGACTGGGCACGATCTTCGGGTCATAAAATCATGAATCTTCTCATCAATGGCGAATCCCGCGAGTTTTCCGGCGGAATGACGCTGGCTGCCCTGGTGGAACACCTGGGCATGAAGCCGGACCGTGTGGCGGTTGAGTTAAATCTGCAAATCGTTTCCCGAACGGCCTGGGCGGACACAACCCTCAAAGACGGAGACAGGCTGGAGATCGTGCATTTTGTCGGTGGCGGAATTTAAGAAAACACTCTGACAAAGTCGACAATTTTCCTTGACAGTACCCCTCGGTGTCCTTGAGTATGCAGACAATTAAGGAAGGAAATGTTTCAAACATCTCCTTCCTTGATATGAAACCGCGCTTCGGAGGAGGATCATGGTGGCGGAAATTAATATTCTGACCGAATGGATTCCCGAACAGATGGAGCCGGGGACGATCTTTGTTCTTGATAACGCAGGCGAAATCGGAGATGCCGGGGACCCTTACTGGGCCGTGCTCGCTTGTCCGGAATGCGGCACGCTGGGCCTGATTACACGGCGCCAGATCGGCGGCTTAATTCCTGTGATTTGCGGATCGGGAACATGCTCCGCACAATTCGTGATCCAGGATGAGCAGATGGTTCCGAAGAAGCCCAACTAAGCCTGATTGAGTGATGGTGGTCGATTACTGCCCGGGCGCAGCTTACTGCCCTTAATGCTCTTCGTTCAATTCCTCACTGCCAGCCGGTTGCTTTGTTCACGTTGGATACCGGTATCTGCTCGGTAATACTGATACCAAAGCCTTCCAGCGCGGCCACGCGTTTGGGGTGGTTTGTGAGCAAACGAATCGAGTGGATGCTCAGGTCAGAGAGGATTTGCGCGCCAACGCCTATATCGCGCTGGGTTTTTTGCTGATGCACGGCAATGATCGATTCCGGGGCTTCCCGATGAAAGACCAGGCGTTTTTCACCGTCCACGCTGAATCCCTTGGATGTCTGGTGCAGATAGATCAGCGCGCCCATGCCTTCACGGGCGATCATCTCAAGCGAACCGTCCAGCACCGTTTGGCAGCCGCAGAGCGCGCCGCCGAAAACGTCGCCGGCCAGGCAGTGCGCGTGCATGCGGACGAGCACGGGCTTTTTCGCGTGCTCCACATCGCCCTTTACGAGCGCAATGTGCGACTGCTGATCAATCTGGCTCTCAAACGCAATCATGCGGAATTCGCCATGGCGAGTAGGGAGCATGGCTTCACCCACGCGCGCCACGTATCTCTCGTTTTGCATGCGATAGCGAATCAGCTCTGCAACCGTGACCATTTTCAGATTGTGGACACGGCAGAACTCGGTCAGGTCAGGGACACGGGCCATGGTGCCATCTTCATTCATGATCTCGCAGATCACTCCAGCGGGAATCAGCCCGGCCATGCGTGTGAGGTCCACAGAGGCTTCGGTCTGTCCCGCGCGCACCAGTACGCCGCCTTTGCGGGCGCAAAGAGGGAACACGTGTCCAGGACGCACCAGATCGGAGGCGCGGCTGGTGGGATCAATGGTTACCTGAATCGTGCGGGCGCGATCATGCGCGGAGATTCCCGTGGTGACGCCATCGCGTGCCTCGATGCTCTCGTAAAAAGCCGTCCCGAAAGGCGATGTGTTCTCGCGTGTCATGGGGCCGATGCGCAGATAATCGAGACGCTCCGAGGTCATGGCCAGGCAGATCAGTCCGCGGCCATATTTGGCCATGAAGTTGATGGCTTCCGGCGTGATCTTCTCGGCGGCCATGGTGAGATCGCCTTCATTTTCACGGTCTTCGTCATCGACAACAACAATCATTCTGCCGGCGCGAATCTCTTCGATCGCGGTGGGAATATCGGTAAATGAAGCTTCATTTGCCATTTGAAGAAAGTTTACGCTCAGGATTCTGAAAAGCGCAAAAAGTATAACGCATGGTGCCATCGGGCTAAATGGCGGGTCAGCCGGTGATTATTCTCGTACCACTGGTTCTGCTTGCGTATGTGGCATACAATCCTTTTATGGCAAAGCAGTCGTCTGGATCGTTTGAAGCCACATGTCCCTGCTGCGGGGCGATGCTGAAAATTGACGTGGTGACCCGCGCCGTTATTTCCCATGTCGCTCCGGTGAAGCCCAGGACTTTTAGCGACTTTGAAGCTGCGGCCAAAGCCATGCGCGAGCAGGAAGGCCGCAAGGAGTCCATTTTCCGCCAGGCGGTGGATGCCGAAAAGAACAAGTCCGACCTGCTGGAAAAGAAATTTCAGGAAGCGGTAAAAAAAGCCAAAGAGACTCCGGACGAAGGTCCCAGGCTCCGTGACTTTGAGATCGACTAGCCGCTCTCAGCCCCGTCGCATTCTGCTGCTGGGGCATCGCGGGGCCCGCTTGTACGCTCCGGAAAACACGATTGCCGCGCTCGATACCGCCCTGCACCACGGCGCAGACGGCTTCGAGTTCGATATACGCCGCACTCGCGATGACCAATCCGTTCTTTGCCACGATCCTAAATTTCGCCGTCTTTCCGTGAGACGGCACACGCTGCATCAGCTTCGCGCCAAGTGCCTGTCCGAGGAAGAACGTATCCCTTGCCTGGATGAGGTTCTGGAGCGTTACGCACAGAATGCTTTTCTCAATATTGAAATCAAGGTTCGCGGCGCAGAACGAGAAATTGCCGCCGCGCTGAAACAACTATCTCCGCAAAAAGGCTGCTGCGTGTCTTCATTTCTGCCGAGTGTTGTTCGCGGCCTGCACCAGCTCGATGGCTCGCTGCCGCTGGGCATCATCTGCCAGGCGCGTTGGCAGCTGCTTCGCTGGAAGCTGCTGCCGGTCAGCTATGTGATTCCTCACTATCGCCTGCTTTCGCACCGGCTGGTAACGAATCTTCACGATGCGGGCAAAACCGTGATTACCTGGACGGTCAACCAACCCAGGCAGATGCTGCGGGCGGCTGCAATGGGCGTGGATGGAATCATCTCCGACGATACTAAGCTCCTCGTGGAAACTTTACGCCGGAATTAGGATGCAGGAAGCGTTCACGTTCCTGTTCAAAACCTTCAAGCTCCACATGAATGCGCCGCTCTTCCCAGCCCAGAGCCGCGCCGATCTTTTGCGCCGCCTCCTGGCTGCATGCTTCTGACCAGCACGCTCCCAGCGCAACCGGGACCCGGCGCAGAAGAATGTCTCCCAGGGTAACGGCGTGTTCGTAATGCACCGCTTCCACCGCTTCCGCCACAATGTGGCTGGTATGGCTGCAGAGAGGATCGCGCCAGCGTTCGTCATGCGCTGCTGAGCAGGCGATTGCCAGTGCGCGGCGGCCATGCCATTCCGCAATTGCTTCAGCAGAGGCGACCGAAATTCCGGCTTTACTCGCCGCCAGAAGTGACCATTGATGGAGCGTGGATTCAAGGCCATTAGCTGGTGAGCCCGGAATAAAGCCGCTCACCGGCGGCGAGGGCTGCAGCCCGAGTTTTTCTGCAACCTCTCTTGCCAGGCTGGCGGCCGTGGTCAACTTGCCACCGATGATCGATAGCATTCCCGCCGCACCCTCGGAGCGGTGATCATGAATGATGTGTCGGCGGGTAATGGCAGCGGCTTCTTGTTTTTGGGTATAGGGTAGAGGACGAATTCCGGCGAAGCTGTATCGCGTATCGGCTTGGGTTAAATTCGTATGAGGAAACAGCCGTGTGAAGCTCTGGAAAAGATAATCGATTTCATCGCCTGACGGTTGCGGGTTGGAAGGATTATTTCCGTCGGCGACCTCAGACGTGCCCACCAGTACCTGCCCATTCCAGGGAATCACAAAGAAGGGGCGGCCATCCATGGCTTCTGTGTAAATCGCCTGTTCAGGCATACCTGAAAACCGTGGCAGCACCAGATGCGAACCGCGGAGGCCGCCAATCATCTGTTTTGCCGGAATATGCGATTCACTTACGATGGCATCAGCCCAGGGACCGGACGCATTCACAATCCAGCTGGCGGAGACAGCATATTCTTCTCGGGAAATTTGGCATTGAAGCCGTGCGCCGGTCACCCGGCCTGCCGTTTTGTCGCGCAGGATATCGAGCGCGCGCGTGTGATTGCGCGCCACAGCGCCACCATCGGTGGCTTCCGTCAGCCATTCGGCTGTGATCCGCTCGGGAAATTCGCACTGTGCGTCTTCATAGGCAAAAACACGGAGAGGCCGTTCGGAATCCAGCAGATGTTCAAACTCACGGCTGGTCAGCCTGGTGTGTTCGCGCCCCGCCCAGTGGCGATAAAGCCATAGCCCGGCTCGGATGGCCAACGTGCTGCGCAGAAGGTAAAACGGCTCTTTCGGCAAAGCCAGCAGAAACTGCAGTGGATGCACCAAATGCGGCGACTCGGCCATCAGGCGTTCGCGCTCGCGCAGCGATTCACGGACGAGGTCAATCTCGCCGTGCTCCAAATAGCGCAGTCCACCATGAATAATGCGGGTGGAGCGGCTGGTTGTGCCGGAAGCAAAGTCATGCTGCTCCACCAGCAGCACGCTCTTCCCGCAGCGGACACATTCCCGCGCAATGGCCACGCCGTTGATTCCTCCGCCAATGATCAGAACGTCAAAGTGGCGTCCGGCGAGCGGCGGGCATTCACGATTTGCAGCCTGCATCGGCAACTTACTCTAATGAAACGGCACAGAATTTTTTTTTGCAATGCAAATTGTTTGCCGCGCGCCCTGGGGCTTGTTTTTACTGTTGAGATTCGCTGGTGCGCAGCGGGATTTCTCCCGGCCCACACGGTGATACATTACTGGTGTGTCCACTGGCGATAAATTTGAAAAAGCGGCAGGAATTATGGCCCGTCTGCGCGCTCCCGGCGGCTGTCCGTGGGACCGTGAGCAGACTTTCGACACCATAAAACGATACACGCTGGAAGAAACTTACGAAGTCCTTGAGGCCATCGAAAATCGTGACTGGCCGGAACTTACCAGCGAGTTGGGCGATCTGCTTTTGCAGGTGCTTTTTTACGCCGAAATGGCCAAAGAAGAAGGCCACTTTTCGATTGACGACGTGCTGGACGCGCTTAGCCACAAGCTCATCAGTCGCCATCCGCATGTTTTTGGCGATGTGAAGGCCGAAAATGCGGACCAGGTGCTCAGGAACTGGGAGGCGCTCAAGGCGGAAGAGAAGAAGCAGCGTGGACATGCGCCGCGGAGCCTGCTCGGCGGCGTCTCGTCCAAAATGCCGGCGCTTCAGGAGGCCCACAAGATCAGCTCCAAAGCGGCGCACGCTGGCTTTGACTGGCCAGAGGTCCAGGGGCTGTTTGAAAAGCTTGCGGAAGAGACGCGCGAGCTGCAGGAGCATATTGCGGGTCTGCCCGCCGACGCCTTGAAGTCTGAGAAGAACGATGCGCGGATTCCGGAAGAAATGCAATCGCTGCTGGAAGACGAAATGGGCGATCTGTTTTTTGTCCTGGTCAATCTTGCACGACATCTGGCCGTGGATCCGGAATCGGCACTGCGCCGGACCAACCGAAAATTCCGCCGCCGCTTTGGCTGGCTGGAGGAGCAGCTGCAGAAACAGGGAACCAGTCTGGAAGATGCAACTCTCGAACAAATGGAAGCGCTGTGGCAGCAAGCCAAAAGTCTGGAGGGAAAGCAGCCGTGAACGCCGGACCATCGGAAAACATTGTGATTCGCCACTGCGAAGGGATTGCGGAGTACCGGGCCTGCGTGGCGCTGCAAAAGGAAGTATGGGCATTTGACGATGCCGATCTGGTGCCGCTGCGGATATTCGTAGTCGGCAAAAAAATCGGTGGCCAGATCATTGGCGCGTTTGACGGCAAAGAACTGGTCGGGTTTGCTTTTTCAATTCCCGGCAGCCGCGAGGGCCACAGCTATTTGCACTCGCACATGCTGGCCGTGCGCGAGAGCTTTCGCAATCGCGGACTGGGTCGCCGCCTTAAGCTGGCCCAGCGCGAAGATGCCATTAAACATGGTTTTGATTTGATCGAATGGACCTTCGATCCGCTCGAGATCAAGAATTCTCATTTGAATCTTGCCCGGCTCGGCGCTATTGCCAGCCGTTACAGCGTGAACCATTACGGCGATTCCTCTTCGCCGCTGCAGGGCGGGTTGCCAACCGACCGTTTGGTCGCGGAGTGGTGGCTGAAGTCCGAACGAGTGACGGAATTGCTGGACCACGAACGCGCTCCTGAATTCCCGGTAGTGAGAAAGATCGGAGTGCCCGCGCAGATTTATGCGTGGAAGTCCTCAGCTGCTGACCGCCACAGAGCGGCAGAAGTGCAGAAGCGGAACCGGGAAGAGTTCCTTGTCGCTTTTGGTCTGGGTTTTTCCGTGCTCGGCTACCAGTGCGACGCACAGGGCAACGGCGAATTTCTTATGGGTCGCTGGCAAGAGGATCCGGAGCTGCCAGGCGTGAGCACACATGAGAATTGAAGCAATTACTATGCGCGAAATCCGTATGCCCCTGGTCCATTTCTTTGAGACCAGCTTCGGACGCACCACGGAGCGCCGCATTCTGCTGGTCACACTGCATACGGACGGCCCCGAAGGATGGGGTGAGTGCATGGCGGGAGAAGATCCTTTCTACAGCGAAGAGTCGATTGACACCGCCTGGTACGCCACCGAGAAATATCTTGCGCCCGTACTTATGGGGAAGACTGTACATCAGCCTGGTGAAGCGCCGCTGCTGCTGGGAAAGATTCGCGGTCATCGCATGGCCAAAGCCGCTCTGGAAAATGCAATGTGGGACGCGGAAGCTCAGCAACGGCAGATTCCGTTGTGGCGTCTGCTGGGAGGATCACAGATGGAGATTGCCTGTGGTGTCTCCATCGGAATCCAAAATTCGCACGAACAACTGCTGGAAAAAATCGAAACTGAACTGGCTGCCGGATATCGCCGCATCAAAGTTAAGTGCAAGCCGGGTTGGGACCTAGAGATATTCGAAAAGATTCGCGGCCGCTGGCCCTCCATTGTTCTGAGCTGTGATGCCAACTCTGCTTACACGCTGGATCAGATCGAGCATCTCAAACAATTTGACCGATTCAATCTGCTGATGATCGAGCAGCCGCTCTGGCATGACGATTTTTATTTTCACGCCCAGTTGCAGAAACAGATCAGGAGCAGTCTTTGCCTGGATGAGGCCATTCACCAGCGCCGCGACGCGCAGGCTGCCATTGAGCTGGGTTCATGCCGGATCATCAATATAAAGGTGGGCAGGGTCGGAGGACTCACGGAAGCTATTGCGGTGCACGACGCTGCTCAGGCCTCCGGCATTCCCGTGTGGTGCGGAGGGATGCTGGAATCAGGCATTGGCCGCTCGCACAATATTGCGATTTCCACGCTTAAAAACTTCACCTTGCCTGGAGACGTCTCCGCCTCAAAGCGCTACTGGAAAGAGGACATCATTGACCCGGCGGTGGAAGTCTCTCCGCAGGGCTTCATCAAAGTCCCGGACCAGCCGGGGCGGGGTTTCAGCATCAAAGCTGATCTGATTGAAAAGCTCACTGTGCGCAAACAGACTCTGAAAGCCTGAGTCAGGGCCAGGCACAACTCCTTTGGCGTTGGCAAATAAAAATGCCTCGCCAGGTGCACAACTACCCGGCGAGGCTGAGGGCTTTCTTTCTGTCAGAGTCAGAACCTCACGGTTGCGCCTACTCGGATGATCCGCTGGCCCAGAGCATTGCCAATCACGGTATTGGTAACACTGGGATCGCCGAATCCGGTAAAGGCTGAACGTATTCCTGCGTCTTCAATTGTTGGATCAATACTCTGGAAATTCGAATGATTGAAGACGTTGATCGCGCTGGCATGGAACTCCGCCGAGACCCGCTCCGATAACCTGAACCGTTTGAAGAGCGAGGCATTGGCGGTGTTGGTAATTGCGTCCTGCACCAGATTGCGGCGAGCGCCGAACGGCGTTCCAAAGACACCCGCGGACGTGGCGCCGTTCACGATAAAGCGGACGCTGTTTTTGTCAACGGTGACCACCTGCTCGCCATTCACATTGTTCAGCCCGTTCAGGCTTAACAGAGTGTTTCCGGGGACCCCCGTCTGGCAGGCGGGATCGGTGGCCGGATTGGCTGCAATTGCCCCGCAAAAGTCGGCAGCATAAATACCTACACTGGTGGAAGGAGCGCCGAGATTTCCGACAAAGGGCCGGGCCGTATCTGTGCCCACGAATGCTCCAATGAAGCGGATGTCATAGAGATCCAGCGGCTGTGTCCCGGCTGCCTCCAGCGCCGACTGCACCGGCGTATAACGCTGGCCGGAAGCAAGAAGATAGTTGCCTGAGAAGCCCCATCCTCCCAGCAGATGCCCCATTAGGCCGTGTTGGTCTTTAAAGAATGGCAACTCCTCCGTGAACACAATAGACCACTGATGGGGAATATCAATTCCGGAGAAGGCGTATTCGCCATTCTTCGGATCCAGTGGGTTTGCGGCCCAGGCGGAGGTATTGCCACCACCACCGGTGCTGAATATTTCACTCACATTGTCATACGTTCTGCTAAAGGTGTAGCCCGTGCGTAGTGTGAGCTGTTTAAACAGGTTATTGGCGCGAAACTCGACCTGGACACCGTTGTAATTGGAGTAGCCTCCGTTCGTGCGCTCGCGGACGATACCCTCATTGCAATTGATACGGCCAGTCGCCTGCGGTACTACGGCCTGGGCCGCCGGACACGGAGTCAGTCCCGCCGTCAAATTGGGAAACGCCGTGGCCAAATCGGTAATAAAGGGATTGCCATCAATAGACTGGAACAGCGCAGTCCCATGATTTCCCACATACCGGGCTTCCACGGCTGAGTTCTTCGAGGTCTGGCGTTCAATTCCCAAAGTCCAGGTGTGTACGCGGTCCGGACCAAAATCAGGTGTAACCGAGGTTTCGTTTTGTGTGCGCGGATCGAGCGTCCCAGGAGTGAGGAACGGCGAGAGTGCGGCCCGCACGTTCGGCCCGGTGGGCGATGCCGGCATGGGAATGCCTCTTGCGGTGGCTCCGGTAATGGACTGGAGAAATACCTGGGGCGCCGAGGTGGCAATGTTGAGGTAGATGTTGTAGAAAGGCGGATCGTAGAGCAGACGATAACCTCCGCGAATCACCGTCTTTCCACCGCCGGTCAGGAAGCCGCCGCCTTGCGGCGACCAGGCAAATCCCGCGCTTGGCCCGATGCTGGTCTTGATGGAAGGCAGAGTGGGAAAGGCACGCACCGACAAAGGAAGAGCTGGATTAAACAGCGGGTTCGGCCCGGTTTCATTCTTCACATCGTTTGTGTTGAACAGATTGGCTGGCTGTCCGTAATAGGACCACGTCACGCCCAGATTCAGGGTGAGAGACTGTGTGACTTTCCAGTCGTCACCAATGTAGAGAAAGGTGTCATGCTCGCGAAAATCGAGTCCCGGATTTCCGTTGGCAACCTGCACGCGGTTGGGAGTGTTTGCGGCAAATGCGCTGAAATCGCTAAAGCGGAATGTGCCGTTAAGGATGGGCAGGAAAGTATTGGGCGAGCGCTGAAAAGTGTAATTCACGCCGGCTTTGAGCTGATGTTTGCCCAGAACATAACTCCAGTTGTCCTGTGCCTGCCAGGTGTTCACGATGCGCCCCTGAGGAATGTTCGTTGCCGGGCCAATGGGCATGAGTGTGGGATCGACGTTAAAGGTGGTGCGGGCCAGCGCCGTGCTAATACTGGCAGCGGTGGGTACCGTGCCCAGACTGTTGCCGCCAAATTCCACATTCAGCCGGGTGAACCCGCCGCGAGCTTCATTGACCATGTGCGAAGTAATATTGTGGGTCCAGCTGGCCAGAATGCTCTGATTGAGGTCCGGCTCGTTGATGGGATAGCCCGAGGCTGCGTCATTCAGCCCATCATCGAGATTGAAGAGATTGTTTCTCTGGAAGAGATAGCGGGCAACGATCGTATCGTGACCTAATTGCAGGTCGGTCCGCGCGATCCAGTCGAAGATATGCGAAGGCGTGGAGAGAGTTCTGCCCACGCCGGCAAAGGGCACCATTCCACAGCCGGATACATTCTTGAAAGTAGCGTTACCCGAAGGCTGCGGGTTGCCGGTGGAAAAAGCATAGGGCCCAAAGCTTGTAAGTGCGGTGATTGCGGCGCTTCCGGGGAAGCATCCGGCAAGCTGCACCAGCCCGGCAGGCGTGGGCGTGAAGAGCCCGTTTGCGTATGCGGTTTTCTGGGAGATGATCTCCTGGTCGAACCCGCCAAATATAAATAGTTTATTTTTAACCACGGGGCCGCCGATGGTGAAGCCGCCAAATTCATCATTGGCGCGGGGAATGCCGTTGAGATTCAGAAATTGCTTTTGAATGTTGGTGAGCGAGTTCATGTTGGTATTGTTCTCGCTGCCGTAAATGCTTCCATGCCAGTCATTGGTGCCGGATTTTGTAATCACGTTTACTACCGATCCCGCGTTGCGGCCGTATTCCGGTCCAAACTGGTTGGTAATGAGCACGTACTGCTGGACAAATTCCGCGTCTCCCAAAAACAGAGAAGGCCCGCCTACGCTGTTGTCGTTGTTATTGAGGCCATCAATCTGCTGGTCATTGTTACGGCCCCGAATACCATTGACCACAAAGCCCGTGCCGCCGTTGGTGTTGGAAAATCCATTGTCTCGGGCAGCAGTAACGCCTGGAATAGAAGTGGCGATATTGTCCAGCCCCTCGTTTTCCTGTATGCCAGCAAATGTATGCAGGGCCGTGCCGGCGATGGTGTTGGTGACCTGGGACTGAGTTGCTTCAATCAGCGGAGCTTCAGCGCTTACCTCCACCGTGGTGCTGGCCTGGCCGACAGAGAGTTTGATGGAGCCCAGACTGCTGTCAACGCCTGCCGCAACAGCCACGCCATTTGCCACGGCGCCACTAAAGCCGGGAGCAGATATCTCCACCTTATAGCTCCCTGCGGGTATGAGATTGAAACGAAAAAGACCTGAGTTGTCCGCGGTAGTTGTATATACGGTACCGGTCTCAGTGTTGGTTGCTTTTACCGGGGCCGCAGGCACGACAGCGCCCTGAGGATCGATAACGGTTCCGGAAATTGAGCCTTTAAGAACCTGCCCCAGCAATGTGCTTGCCAGCAGGCATACTGCCAGAAAGAGAAATTTTTGTGTTCGGCATTTCATGCTGTACCCCTTGATACTCGGGAATATCACCCCATCTGCGATTTATTTGCACTGCAGTCACTCCTTTCGTTCAGAATCGTTCAGAACTGTGGCCGCAATCCTGTTTATTGCAAATATCGTTCCACGTAATGTTAACTCTTAAGATAATAGGGCTGAATTTTAAGTTGTTTAATTTCTGGTGTTTATCGCGAAGAGCGCTAAGATGGCACGGGTGTGTGCCTTAATTCTTTCCTTACCGAATTTAGAATATTTGGCAGGTGAGACTACGGTTTGTGAAAGGGAGAATAGCTGCTGTATATGCGTTTATCGGGGGGAAGATAAATCGGGTAGGTAATGGGATTAATAAATTTTTGAAGCAGCCTGCGGAGCGGAAACAAAAGTTTCCGGCTCCGCACACGCTGCCGACAAGCTACCGGATGGCAATGCCAGTGGGGTTGACATTCGCGGGAACAGGGAGCAGTACCGGTGAGAATTTAAGCTCAGCCACGGTTCCGTCAGGATGAATCCCAAGAATGTGGATGTTGTTTCCCTCTGGATAGCTCGTAACGGATGTTGCATGATTGACCACATACAGCCATCGATAGGTTGGATCCAGAGCAAGCTGAAACGCTGCGCTGGGAAATCTGGACGGGACTCGCCCGTGCAGAGGAGGATTGGTGCCCGCGAGAACCATAGTAATATCCTGGATTAGTACGGGCGCCAGCGGATTCTCGATATCAAAAATCGCCACCGAATTGGTGCCCGGTTAGGTGGCATAAAGGAATCGAGCATCTTTGCTGAATACGAACCAGCAAATACACATTGTGTTATCTGGTTTACCAGGCAGGCTTAATCAATTAAGCGTTGTTGGTTGTCAGACAATCTGGAAGACGTTCTCTATATCTACTGGAGATTACAGGAAATATTTTGCTGCTGTGATGGCTTGCAAATAAATGCAGTACACCCCGTTGGATTTTTCAAATGTAAGTGTTTGGTTAATATAGTTGACAAGCGATTCCTCCCTTAAAAGAAGGGCCAGCATACATGTTCCAAAATGGACAATGCGATGGAAGCCATCAGCATACTTTTCATGCGGAACAGCGGACAGGAGAAGAACATGAGCAGAAAAAACCCGCCGATGCTGGTCGCTTTACATTCCTGCCCGCAGCAGGCATGCAATGTGAGGGTCTGCATTGCATGCAAAAGTTCAGCGAAGTGCCTCTATGGATAGTACGTGAAGCGTCTGCGTCTTTGCATCCAGCATGGTTCCGGAGAGCTTCACTTTTTTTCCGGCAAACTGTTCAGGCTGGATCTGATCATCGAGCCGGTAAACCTGATCTTTTACCACCAGCACGTAAAGGCCGCCCATTTTCTTAACGCACTGCCGGGTGCAGCTTTTGGAATCATTGCCGAAATCGCCTTTCCCGATCATTGCATCGTGGGTGCGGTCAAGGGAATGAACGTTAAAGGCACACTGGCTGTCCGAGATTTCCCCCTGGAGATTGAGTATTGCAGGCTCTTTGTCCTTGCCAAACGCGCACGTGATCAGCAACGACAGAAACAATACAAACGTTGTGTACTTCATGACATCCTTTCTTCAGTTACTGCAAACGAAAAAAATTTACGGCAAAACTTCAAGCTTCATGCGCATGCCTTCGTGATCCCCACTGCAGATGACGGTGCATACAACTTCGTATTTGCCGGGTGTGGAAGGTGCATTGACGCTGAATTCCTGCACGCCCTCCTGAAGTTCAAAGTCCCAACCGGGAACCCGGGCGTGGTCTTTGGCGCGAAGAAGTGTGAAGCCATGGACGGCACCATCACGATTCCAGGTTTTGCCTTTATGGGCTTCAATGCGAAGCAGGAGAGGTTCGCCTGCCTTCACCGAAATTTCCGCCCGGCTCTGACCGGGGATTTTAAAATGGCTGTTGGCATCGGCTAGAACCTCGATAACCCGAGGCTGGCTGAGAGCTGGCACTGACAGAAGAAGAAGCCCTGCCAGCGCGATAATTATGCGAAATATGCGTGTATGGTGTTGGGAAAAAGTATGTGTGTTCATTGTGTCATGTAATGGAGAATAAGATGCATGTCCTCATCGGTAATCGTTGCGCGCACACGCATGTGACGAATCACTGTTGCCATCATGCGCGGTGGAAATTTTACAGGAGTGGCATGGCATCGGCCGCAGTTGGAATGAAACCGCTTTTCACCTTCCAGACGCATGGTACTGTCGTCCGCATTGTGGCTCGCGGTGGTTGTGCTGCCAGGTGAGTCCTTGTCACCTTTGTTGCCCTGGTAACTGCTGGTGGCGAATGCCGCCGTCGCCACCAGCAGAAAGAAAAAAGCCAGAAGCAGATAGATTCTTCCGGCAATCGTTCTCATCACAAAGCGCCTCCCTTGGGTCCCAAAGGCACCAGAAAACGATACGTTATGCCAATCATCCAGATGTTGGCGTTGTTGCCGCCGGCGGCAAACTGTTTGCCAAAACTAGCGGAAGCCCGCACGTCATTGCGCAGGTAATAATTCAGTCCAAAATCTCCCTGATTGGTACTGGTTACAGGGAGGCCCAGGAGGGTGGCCGCAGCCGGGGTGAGTTTGGCATTGGCATAAAACTGCTGCCCGCGTCCCACGAGTTCCAGCTTATGCAGGTGCGGAACCTGGCTGAGGCGGTATACCGATTCAATCCAGTATGCGCTGCCCTTGAGTCCGGAAGTACGCACAAACTCAGAGCGCAGGGTGAGTGGAAAGGAATTGGGCTGCCATTCGCCGTGAAGCCCGGCAGCATGCGAACGGCCACCCTGCAAGAGCTGCTGAAAGGATGCCCCGATTGACACCCGTGGTCCGGGAAGAAAGAAGCTGATGCGGCCGCCTGTTGTTCGATCCGTAGCCAAAATGTGATTGGTATTGCAGGTGGAAAAATAAACAGCGTAATTAATATCTACTTTGTTCTTTGCGTCTGCGGAAAAACCGCCGCGCAGCATTCCACCCAGGGCGGAACCGCTGGTGGCAGCCCGACTCAGGGGGGCCGACTGCAGGGCTCGAATCCAGTCCGGCGCCAGTCCTTCGCCATATATGCCAAAGGGTGTGATAAATCTACCCCCGGTCACGGTCACAAAGGGATTGGCAATATAGTCAATTTCCGCATAGTTCAGGCCATACAGGAGTGTGCCGGAATAGTCGGTCTGGTTGCTCTTAATCACCGTGTCAGAAAAATTTCCCTTAGCCTCGATGAGCCATTTATCGCCGAGGGGCGCCAGCAGGAGCGGACTCACGACCGGGGCATTCTGGGTCTGTCCGGACGAAACGCGGGTGAAGTAAGCAGTTGAACCCGTCAGGATAGGGACTGGCTTCGTGTCCTCGTCCTGACCGTGCGCTGCCACCCCGCAGAGCACAAGAATTGCAAGGATCCATACGTGCAAGACCCTCTTCCTGCGCCAAAGATTACGCATAATTCGTCCTTCTAAAAAATGAGACTTTATTTAACATGCAACCTGGCAACAAGATGACCTTAGTAACCTCAGGGCCTCTTTCGCGAAGGTTTGCCCAATGGATCACCGGATTCCCATAGCGGCCCTCTATGGCTAAACCGAAAGTATCGACATGAATACCTTTGTAAGTTGTTAAACAATAACAATTTAAACGGTTAATAGGTGTTCCAAATTGAGAATATACAAAAAATGCCGTGATAAAAGATCAGTGAGGGAAGAGAGGTAGCTATTTGAATTCGCTTTGTGTGATATTCAAAAATTTTTTAATTAAACGCAAAATGAAAAACATTGCCTGGCAGGTAATTTGCCGGACTGCGTCTGCCGAAAAAGAGCCTGTGTTTGTGTCTGTAATCTGCGAAAGCTTTCGCTGTGTAAAAGTGATTTGCCAGCAAATGCCGTATACTGCCGTTCCGGTCCAAAAACTTTTAACGGGAAATACGCACCTATGCGCTGTATACACGAAGCTGGACGCACGGTACTCATTGCTCTGTTTTTGATTTTTGCTTCATTCGGCTGGGCACAAACCAGCAGGGGAACCAGCGCTGACGCGGCCTCCGCCGAGCTGCGCATGGAACAAAAACTGGACGCGATGCGCAGTGATCCGCTGGCCCTGCATGCATTTTTGCTGCGTATGCCCAAGGGAGCCGACCTGCACATGCATCTGAGCGGCGCTGCCTATGCAGAGTCGTTTATCCGCGCGGCGGCTGAGGACAATTTGTGCGTGGACCCAGTTTCCAATTCGTTTGTCAGGCCGCTGTCGATGTCGGAAGGCGTACCGCCGCAGCCGGTCTGCGGAGAAGGGAAAGTTGCAGCGACGCTGGTCTTCAAAAATCAGCATCTTTATGACGCGCTGGTGGACTCCTTTTCCATGCGTGGCTTCGTGCCCAGCCCCGGTGTGACCGGGCACGACCATTTTTTTGATACGTTCGGGAAATTTAGCGGGACCAGCCCCAATCACTCTGGAGAATGGGTGGATGAAGTCGCTACCCGTGCGGCCGCGCAGAATGAGCAGTACCTGGAGCTGATGATTACGCCGGCATCAAGCCGTGTATGGACTATCAGCAAAGACGTCCCATGGAACGATGACTTCAAAAAACTTCGCGAAGATTTGCTGGCCCACGGACTGCGCGACGATATCGAGATGGCCCGCGCGTCTCTCGATCGCATGGAGACCGCTCGCCGCCAGATGGAGCACTGCGGAGAGGCCGGCGAGGCTCCTGCCTGCAAAGTACAGACCCGTTATATCTGCCAGGTATCGCGGGGCAGCGCCAAAGAACTGGTATTTGCTCAGACGTTGCTGTGGTTTGAACTGGCATCGGCCGATCCTCGTTTTGCCGGACTGAACTTTGTGCAGGCTGAAGACGGCTACACGTCCATGGCGGATTATGCGCTGCACATGCGCATGGTCGGGTTTCTGCATGGATTGTATCCGTCCGTTCACATCAGCCTGCATGCTGGCGAACTTGCTCCTGGACTGGTCCCACCAGCCGGTCTTTGCTGCCATATTCGGCAGGCGGTGGAAGAGGCCCATGCGGAGCGCATTGGCCACGGCGTGGATGTGATGTATGAAGACCGCCCTTACGAGCTGCTGAAGGAGATGGCGAAGAACCATGTGCTGGTGGAGATCAATCTTACGAGCAACGACGTCATCCTGGGCATTGCCGGCAGGGGGCACCCGCTGCAGACCTACCGCAAATATGGCGTTCCAGTCGCCCTCGCCACCGATGATGAAGGAGTGTCGCGCATCGATCTCACTCACGAATACCTTCGCGCGGTGCAGAGTTATGGATTCTCCTACAGGGACCTGAAGCAGATGGTCCGCGCCAGTCTGGAGCACAGCTTTTTGCCGGGAAAGAGCCTGTGGCATGAACGGGACGCTTTTTCAAAAGTAGCTGCCGCGTGTGCAAAAGATATGCCCGGCTCAGAGCGGCCTTCACCGGCGTGTGACAGCTTTTTGAAATCCAGTGAAAAAGCCCGGCAACAGTGGAACCTGGAGCAGCGGTTCCGAGTTTTTGAAAACGGGAATTAGTGGCTGCTTTTTGCTGGCGATTGTTTCTCGGCTGTGACGAAGTGTTCCTGGGTCTCTTCACTCACCACGGAACTCTCAGGCTTTTCAAGGATCTCAAGAGCTTTGTTGAGGGTAATGTCGTCCGGCACTCGCCGGAAGCCAGAAAAGACCTGCTTCTGATGGACCGCGATCGTCTTGAAGATGACGGCGCGTCCACGAATATTCAGATCCACCAGTACGCTTTCCCAGTGTCCCTGTCCCACCTCCTTCTGCACCACTTTGAAGGAGCCTCCTTTGTCCAGATGCCCGAGCAAACCCCAGCCAAAATTTACGTCTTCAAAAAGTCTGCCTTCCAGGCGGACGAGCCGTTTGAGCGAAGGATGAATCAGGAGGTCTCCGCTCATCGCGTGATATACGGTCATTTCCCGCGAGGGTGGATCGTAGTGAGGGTTGGGCCGGTAGGCTATCCGGATCATTTCATCTTCCATGCCGTCATAAGTAAAGATGAATGCATCCGGAATGCCTTTCAGAAGCTGGCGGGCTTTCTCCGCGTCGGCTTTTTCCCGCTTTTCGCGGCGGATGCGTGCTTCCGGATCATTTACCAGTTCACGCATGCGCTGCTTGTCTTTTTCCCGCTGCTCGGTATTCAGAGGCTGGCCGTTGAAAAGAAGGGTCTTCGAGAGATTTCCTTCGGTGGTTTCGACGACTTGGCGATCAATGCTGCCCTTATCATCCTCGCGGTGCAGGCGGTACATCCAGCGAGTGTGATCGCTGTCGATCGCTTTCAGTTCATTGTTAATGGTATCGCGGACTAAATTAGTGATGTCGGCAGGGGGGGGTGAAGCAGCGTTCTGTCCATAAACCGGCAGCGACGCCAGCAATCCCAGAGAGATCACCCCAGCGATGCTGCGCAAAAAAAATCTGGACGACATAAATCTGCTCTGTTAGAGCACAAAAGAACAGCAGCTAGTTGCATTTTAATATGAATTTCCGTGATTTTTAAGGGTTTTGCCGGTTAAATGCCGCTCGACCTTAGTTATTAAATAAGCAGGTACTCAGGATTCGTGTGAAAAAGGCGGCAATAAGCCGCCTTTGCATCGGCCCGCTCGGAAAGGCAGTCCCATTGGCTTAAAGGCCGCATTGAACCGGAACCGCTGTTCCCCTGGTATGCAGCTCCTGTTCCTGCGCGACCCTGTCCGGGGCGCCGACTATTAACTGAATTGCAAATATAAGGCCAAATAGCCCATTGGCTGGCGAAGCGCTAAAAACCATATAAATTAAACATAACATTGGCTTTAATGGATTGTTGTTTATTGTCGAAATAGATAAGCCTAAGTGATTGCGGCCAATCGCCGGCCACAGGTGAGAACAAAGATGCCAGGTCTGTGCAGGCGACTGGGGTATTGAGATTTATTGCTTTAAAGTAATTTTTAGAAAACCTTATTGAAGATAAAGTGGCTCTCCAGTATATTTTTTGCAGCCTTCTTCGTATCCAAATCTGGAGCCAACTACAATGTGGAAATCACGTCCTGATGAGAAGCCTGCTTCCGCCCCCCCAACCCAACCGTCGCTGACATCGTCACCTGTTCCAGCGCCTGCAGTTCCGGTAAAGGAAAATATAAAATCCGATCCCTTCCGTGCCGACGTTGCGCATATTGGCAAATCGGTACTGATCAAGGGCCATCTTTCCGGCAGCGAAGATCTCTATGTCGATGGCGAGGTAGAAGGCACTATCGAATTACGGGAGCACAGTCTGGTAATCGGCCCGAATGGCCGCATTCGCGCCAACATCGTGGCCAGGGAACTGGTGCTGCACGGAAAGGTCGAAGGCAACGTGCAGGCGGGAGAACGAGTCGAATTAAAAAAATCCTCCACGCTGATGGGAGATGTTTCCACGCTGCGCATTGTGATCGAAGACGGCGCGTTTTTTAAGGGCGCAATCGATATTCCCAAGGAAACGCGGATAGAAGCCCGCAAGGCCATCAATGCCCATGTGGGGGGTGCGTCCAGCGTTACGGTGACGACACAGCCTGCTTTTGTGGAACAAAAATAAAGTAAAGTATAGAAATGAGTTCGGTTGGACACAGCATGATGCGGTGGTTCCGGGGAGAGGGAGCAAGCCAGGCAGCGAGCGCAACCGCTCCAGGCCAGGCTCCGCCCGTAATGCGCCACTCGGCTGGCCTGGTGGAGTTTATGCGACGCATGGACGGGGCAGATAAGCTGAGTGTTCTTGATCTCGGCCAAACTTCTCCCGTCAATATTTCGTGTCTCACAGAGCGCGGCGTTCGCGTCTATAACGAAGATTTACTGCGGGCTTTCGAGGAGAAGAGTTACATCGTCCGTCAGGCGGACGGGGCGGAGCATTTTGATCTGCATGCGTTCTTTGCAGAGAATTTCGCCTATACGGAAGGCCAGTTGGATGCGATCCTCTTCTGGGACATTGCCGGCTATCTGCCCGAGCCGGTGGTCAAGCCGATTGTGGAGAGAATCCACAAAATGCTCAAGCCGGGTGGAGCCATTCTGGCGCTTTTTCATACCAGGGACGCTGGGCCAGACGCTCCTTACTTCCGCTACCATATCCGGCAGAATGACACCCTTGAACTGATAAAGGGACCGAACTTTCGCCTGAAGCGCGTCTTCAATACCCGCCACGTGGAAAACCTATTCAGGGACTTTGCCTCCATCAAATTTTTTCTCGGTCGCGACCACATACGCGAAGTTTTGGTGGTTCGCTGAAGGTTTTGCCTGGTAAAAATTGCCCGAAGATGTAATTTAGCGGCACTCCTGTGCTCAAAAGTGAAAGCAAAGTTCCAACAAGTAATCCCTTTACTTAGTCCCAATGAGATAGGCGGTTGGTGGCGGCGATCTCATATTCTGTGTTGCCGACTGAAAATAAAAGACTTAATGTTTTTATGCAAAATTCCCTGGACCGATGCGTTCTTATGGGCAAAGGATTGCTTTAGTAAAGGCTGTGAACGATGCGGCCTGACTGCAGGAAAAGGTCGGGCTCAGAAATGAGGAAACATCATGGCTAGCATCTTTCAGGGAACTCTTAGCGGCTTTGTCGCTGCTCCTGCGGCTTCGGCTCAGCTCCAGTATGACTTGGTTTACAAGGAGAACTGCCACCGCATTTATTCCCTCGCTTTTTGGATGACCGGCAATGAACTTACAGCCGAACAGCTCAGCGCCAACACTTTTCTGCGCGCATTCGTTGCCTCGCAACAGCCAGCCAGCGAACAGGTTGATCGTGCGTTTCTGAAAGAAGTCCGCGAGCTTATGCCAATAGGAACACTCACCCTCAACTGCACCGTTTTTCCTGAAACCGAGAGTGTTTATGGCAATATCAAACGCATTCATCTGGAACAGGCGGTGCTGCAATTACCCGCTACAGAGAAGCTGATTTTCCTGCTTCATGATGTGGAAGGATATCAGCACAGTAAAACTTCATCTTTGCTTGGCTTGACTGAAGAAGAGTCCAGACGAGGATTGCATCAGGCCCGCATGCAGGTACGTACTCTGATTTCACAAATGTTGTAAGCACTTTATCTCCTCTCTCCTTGTTGACGGCCCCTTTTCCTCGGGGGCCTTTTTTGGGTTTCCAGAGGGGTTTTGTTAAGTTATGTAAAATTATCGAACTTTCGGAACTTTTTTGAGGACTTCTTAGTCTTACACGATAACAACATACGCAGTACCCCCAACGTGGGCGTCGCCCCTATAACGACGCCCACTTTCTTCTTTTCAGCAGAGATTAAACACTGCCTTCTGGAAGAAGTTGCCGGTAACGCTTGCCCTGTTCGCCTTATTTTCGCATAATGCGAGAGCAGGTATTCGTGGCAGAAAAATTTCTTCCCAATCCAAAGCAGAAACTGGCCATCGAGCATGTAGATGGCCCTATGCTGGTGCTGGCCGGCGCCGGCACAGGTAAGACGACGGTGCTGGTCGAGCGCATTGCCCGGCTGGTGGAGCAGGAGCACGCCCGGGCGGAAGAGATTCTGGCCATCACCTTCACCGAGAATGCAGCCGCCGAACTGAAGGAGCGGGTAGAAAAACGCCTGCGCCGCAAGGCGCCGATCTGGGCCGGGACTTTCAATGCATACTGCTACAGCATCCTGCAGCGCCATGGATCCGGTTTTTTCGTCCTTCCGCCTGAGGACGTTTACGTTTTTCTCCGGCAGCGGGTGGAACAGCTTGGGCTTAAGCGGTTCATCAGGCCGTCGGACCTGGGACAGTTTCTGGGCGATCTGCGGGATTTTTTTGATCGCTGCCATGAGGAGCTGATTACGTCGGAGCAGTTTCAGGAATATGTGAATTCGCTGCAGCCTGGCAGTCCGGTCCCGCGCAACTGTAAAGCCAAAGATATCGAAAAATTAGGTAAGGAAGAGATACTGCATCGCTGGCAGGAGATTGCCCGCGTCTACTCGAGGTCGATGTATCTGCTCGTGCAGGAGGGCTTGGGCACCTTTGGCATGCAGATCAGTGGGGCCGTCCGTTTGCTGCAGGCGAAATCGGAACTGCTGGAGCAGGAACGGCTGAAGGCACGCTTCATTCTGATAGATGAGTTCCAGGACTGCAATTCCAGCAACATCATTTTGGCGGAGCTGCTGAGTGGGGAGGCGCGGAACATTTTTGCAGTGGGAGATCCCGATCAGGCCATTTACCGCTTTCGCGGAGCGTCCAGCGCCGCATTTGAAGAATTTCAAAAGCGCTTTAGCCGAACCCAGGGCGTGGTCCTCGACGAAAACCAGCGATCGCGCGGAAACATTCTGAAGGTGGCATATGCCGTGATTCGCGAGAACCCGCCGGTACCGTCGCTGGGCGATGCCGTCAGGTTCGAGCGTGTACCGCTGCAGTCAGGACGCGATTTGCGGGACCAGCAGAGCGGGCGTTTCGTCTTTGATGAGCCGGTGGAGCTGGTGATTAGCAGGACGCATGGCGCAGAAGCCGCGGTGGTCGCGGAAGAGATTCAAAAACTCAGACAGATACTGCCTTTGCCGGAGCGCTCCGGCATGGCCGTGCTGTATCGCCAGCACGCGCATCGCGAAAAAGTAATGGAAGAGCTGGCGGGGCGAGGGATTCCCTTCATCGTGCGGGGAATGGACGTTCTGGAAACCGCGCTGGCCCGGGATCTGCTGGCCATTGCCCGAGCCACAGAGAATGAGAATGATGCGGAGAGCCTTTTCCGTGTCTGCGCTCGGCCCCAGTTTGGTATTGCCGGCCCCGAGCTGCGACAAAAACTTTCCGCGGCCGGGCAGAACTCGCCTTTCAAAAGCGTGCTGGGCACACTCGAGGCTGGTGCTAAAGTGCTGGCTGCGGTCCGGCGGGGGCGTGAGCCAATGCAGAAGGAACAGTCCGCCGCTGACGCTCTGAGTGATCTGGTCCAGGAGTTCCACTTACCTGATGACGATCCGGTGATACAAGCCATGCTGCGTTTTGCCGGGAACTGGGAGCGAAAGCCGTTTTTCAAAGGCACATCACTGTCCGATTTTCTCGCCTATCTGGAGCTCTATCGGCAGGCAGGCGGAATCATTCCCCTGTTTGCCGAAGAGCAAATTGAAGAGCTGGAGCGCGAATATCCTGACGCGGTGCAGCTCATGACGGTCCATGCAGCCAAGGGGCTTGAGTTTTCACATGTTTGGCTGATGCGCGTGACTTCCCAGTCCTTTCCCACCACCTACAAAGAGCCTCTGTTTGAGTTTCCCCCGGCACTGCGGAGCTCAATTGCGGCTGGAGATGGAAAAGAGATTCACGATCAGGAAGAGCGCCGCCTGTTCTATGTGGCGATCACGCGCGCGCGCGACCGGCTGGCCATTGGCTCACGTCCGGGGCGCGGTCGCGACAAAACGCCTTCCGGCTATCTGCGCCCTCTCATGCTGGATCCTGGCCTGAAAGACGCAGTAGCGAGCCAGGAGATTCAACATGCGCCGTTTGCGGCTGCGCCATCGGAAGTGTCGGTTATTTCTTCATGGATGCTGCTGCCACCGGCGTTCAAAACCGATGCGGCACTGAGCGCCAATGCGGTGCAGAGTTATTCGGCGTGTCCGATGAAGTTCAAACTGGAGCGGGACTGGAGGCTCCCCGGCAGGGCCGCTGCCGCACTGCACTTTGGCAATGCCATCCACACCGCTCTCCGGCAATATTATGATCCCGGGCCCCGTGAGCAGGCGCTTACGGCCGAAGACGTGGTCCGTGTGTTTCGCACCCAGTTTGCAAAAGCGGTGATTGAAGATCCGGTGCAGAAGAGGATGTATGAAGATCAGGGTGAGGCGCAATTGAGGATTCTGATTGCGGCCTCCCCCGCGACTCCCCCTGAAATTTTGGCGGTTGAACACAAATTCAGCTTCAAGCTGGGAGTGCTGGAGATTGTAGGGCGCATGGACCGCATGGACCGGCTGGAGGGAAAGTCCGTCCGCGTGGTCGACTACAAAACCGGATTTCCCCGGGACCAGAAGTTCGCTGACGAGAGCCTGCAGCTTTCCATTTATGCCATGGGTGTTCGCCAGCTGGGGTATGAGCCCCGGGAACTGGTGCTGATCAACGTGCAGGACAACACTTCAGTCCTTACGCAGCGTACAGAGAAACAACTGGATACCGCACGCGCCCGGGTTGAACAGGCCGCGGAGGGGATTGCCGCAGGTGATTTCACTCCGGCTCCGGGACAGCACTGCCGCTGGTGCGATTATCGACGGCTGTGCCCGGCTACGGAGCAGAAAGTGTTTTTGCCTGCCTCCAAAGAAGCTCGGGTCAATGCGGTAAATGCTGGTGAATAGATACCACCGCCGGCTTATTCTCCGGCGGCACTCTTTTTCCTGGGCGATTCAGATTGCACGTCCGGCTTTGCGCCGTTGGGAATCTTTATGGCATCAGGATCATCAAACTCCAGGGTGAGATTGCGGGTGGTGGTTTCGATGGGATCAAGTTCGCCGATCTCTTCTGTCACGCTTGAGCCCAGTTCGGCAAACTTGCGCGCTGATACCATGACGCGGCTTTCCAGTGATCCAACAGCCTTGTTGTAAGACTCCACCGCCCGGTCGAGTCCCTTGCCCACCTGTTCGATGTGCAGGCCCATGCTGCGCAGGCGGTCATGCAGCTCTTTCCCCAGAATGCTGATCTGCTGCGCGTTGCGCGCAAGCTTTTCCTGGTTCCATCCGTAAGCAATGGCTTTGAGCAGGGCGATCAGCGTGGTGGGTGAAGCAGGGATGACCCGGCGCTCCACGCCATGCTCAATCAGCGTAGGGTCCTGTTCGAGAGCGGCGCTGAAAAAAGTCTCGCCCGGCAGGAACATCACCACAAATTCCGGACTGGGATCAAACTGCTCCCAGTAGGCTTTGGAACTGAGCTGGTTGATGTGAGTGCGGACCTGGGCCGCATGTTCCGCCAGGCGTAGCCGGCGAACATCGTCATCGGTGGACTCGGTCGCTTCCAGGTAGGCAAGCAGAGGAGTCTTGGCATCGACCACTACGTTCTTGCCGCCGGGCAGTTTGATGAGCAGATCAGGGCGCAGGCGTCCGCTGCTGGTGGTGACTGTTTCCTGCTCGATGAAATCGCAGTAGGGGAGCATGCCGGCGATCTCCACCACACGCCGCAACTGAATTTCTCCCCAGCGTCCACGTACGGTGGGCGCGCGCAGCGCCTTGACCAGATTTCCCGTCTCGGTCTGCAGCTTTTCCTGAGTGGATATCAGCGAGCGGACCTGGGCGGTGAGTTCACCGTATGCCTGGCGGCGCGTGTTTTCGATCTGCTGGATCTGGTCGTCAACTTTCTTTAATGATTCTTCGATGGGCGCGACCAAAGTCTCAACCGCCTTTTGACGTTGCTCCAGATCGCCGCGGGCCTGACTCTGGAATTTTTCCAGACTGGTCTTCGCCAGATCCAAAAAAGCCTGGTTGTTGCTCTTGAGGGCGTCGGCGGAGAGAGCGCGAAAAGACTCGCTGAGTTTTTCGGTTGCCTGATGCAGCAGCTCCTGTTTTTCCTCGCTCGCTTTGCGCTCATGGGCCAGAGTGGCCTGCAATGCGGCCATGCTGGAGTTCAGCTCTGAGTTTTGTTTGGCCAGGCGGGACGCCTCGGCGCGGGCGTCACCCAGATCTTTTTGCATTGCGCCGAGACTCGAACGTAAAACCGCCGAAGCCGAGCGAAACGTCAGCCAGGTGATCAAAGCCCCGAATGCGGCGCCCAGTGCGGCGAGTAAAAGCAGCGATGTGTTCATTGATGCGAATCCAGCTTTGATTCTAGAGGCAGCGTGCAGGGAAGCAAAGCGAAGTGTTCTGCGCGGCGCGTCTGTGCCTGCGCACAAAAGTTAAGGGGACGCTTTCGCGTCCCCTTGTTGTGCAGTGTGAAGGGCTGTTACTTCTTTTTCTTTGCTCCGCCCTTTTTCTTTGCTCCACCTTTTTTCTTGGTTGCCATTGTTCTATTCTCCCTTTTTCCATTTTCATGGAATGCGATTCTTGAAAAACCGCAATTGATGAATGTATAGAGTTATTGAAAATCGAAGTCAAGAAAAAAATTGATGTCACTCTTGATTTCATCGTTCATGAGCACGCATCAGTGCAGGGAAGTCAGACCTTTTCGGGCGATGAAGTAGAGCAATAACCCCTGCAGAGAGTCGAAAGCGGCGTGGGCCATCATTCCTGGACGCAGGTTTTTTCGGAAATGCGCGAGCAGGCCAAACATGCATCCGAAGATCGCGATCAGCACCATGCGGCGAATCCCCTCATATCCGTGCGAGAGTCCGAAGCAGAGAGCGGAGATTACCAGTCCAATGGATGTGTTTTTGGTCAACGCCGTGAACTGACGCTGCAGGTATCCGCGAAAAACAATTTCCTCGATAAATCCTGCCGCCGTGCTCAGAGCGAAAAAGCTCAGGAGCGCAATCCCGCTTCGGGGGGCGATGACTCCAATCATTTTTTTTGTTTCTTCGATTTGCGACGTTTTGGCCAGGCCCAGGGCAAAGGAAAGGCCCGCCAGAATCAGCCATGACGCGACGAGAAAGCCGACCGCGATGCCCACATCAATCAGAAAATCCTCGGGGGTTTTCCATCGTCCGCCGATCAGGTCTCTGATCTTCATGCCGCGAAGTCTTAATCCGAACCAAACGAAGAGAAGAATAAGAAATTCCAAACCGATATTGACCGCGTATCCAGCCGCTTGTCCGTTGGCGGAAATCGTCCCGGCGCCATGTCCAACAGCGGTGGACATGAGCTTCGCGGAAAGAAAGGAGTTGAACAGCAGAGCCGCGACCAGCACAATCGTGTGCCAGACTGGCGCCAGCAGTTTTTGTTCGGAAGCCGCAGGCGGTAGTGTGTGAGCGGCGGCTAAATCGAGTGTCTGGTGCGATGCGTCTTCCATAGAGTCGTTGGGCATAGGATCGTCGGGGCTGCTGCGACATCTTATAATAAAGAGTTTGCAACTTACAGGAGATTTAAGGAGATCGTCATGGAGGACGTAGTCATCATCAGTGGCGTGCGCACGCCGATTGGAAAGTTTCAGGGCGGGCTGGGGGATTTTTCCGCGCCTCAGCTTGGCGCGATTGCGGTGCGAGAGGCAGTAAAGCGGGCCAATCTGAAACCGGAGCAGGTGGATGAGTGCATCATGGGGCTGGTGATTTCAGCAGGACTCGGCCAAAACCCCGCACGACAGGCAGCTCTCAATGGCGGTCTTTCGCCTGCGGTCGGCGCCATGACGATCAACAAGGTTTGCGGATCAGGACTGAAAGCGGTGGCGCTGGCGGCGCAGGCCATTCAGACGGGCAATGCGGAGATCGTTGTGGCCGGCGGAATGGAGTCCATGACCAATGCTCCGTATCTGCTTCCTCAGGCGCGCAAGGGATACCGGCTGGGTAATGCGCAGATGATCGACTCGGTGGTCAACGACGGCCTTTGGGACGTTTACAACAACTACCACATGGGTCTGACCGGTGAGAACGTGGCGGAGAAGTACGGCGTGACGCGCGAGCAGCAGGATGAGTATGCGGCCAATTCGCATCGCAAGGCCGTGGCTGCATGGAAAGAATGCCGCTTCAAGAGCCAGGTTGTTCCGGTGGAGATTCCGGCAAAGAAAAAGGGCGAGGCCGCCACGCTGTTCGACAAAGACGAAGGGCCGCGCGAGGACACTTCAGCCGAAGCGCTGCGCAACCTTAAGCCGGTGTTTAAGAAAGATGGCACGGTGACGGCCGGCAATGCTTCCACGATGAATGACGGCGCGGCTGCCACGGTGGTCACGTCACTGCGCAGAGCGAAGGAGCTGGGCGCCGAGCCAATGGCGCACATTGTCGCCCAGGCCACCAGCGGCACAGAGCCGCAGTGGGTGATGATGGCTCCGGTGGATGGCATCCGCAAAATCTGGGCGAAGACCGGATGGAAGCCGGAAGATGTTGATCTTTATGAGATCAATGAGGCGTTCTCGGTGCAATCCGTTGCCGTGATTAAGGAACTGGGGCTTGATCCGGGCAAAGTGAATGTGAACGGCGGTGCGGTCGCCCTGGGGCATCCCATTGGAGCCAGCGGCACTCGCGTGCTGGTGACGCTGCTCTATGAATTGATTCGCCGCAACGCGCGGCGTGGAATCGCGGCACTCTGCCTGGGTGGCGGAAATTCGGTGGCCATGGCAATCGAGCGGCGCTGAGCAATCACGGACTATGACCTACCGCGCGTACATTGAGTGCGCGCGGTTTTTCTTTATAAAAAACAAAAAGCACAGGCCGGAGTGCCTGTGCTCTATATTTGCGGGGAAGTGCAACTCTAATTGACTGAACCAGCCGCCATCCGCTGGATCTTCAAAGTATTCATCCGTCGCGACAAGCGGCGCTCCAGTTGTCCCAGGGTTTCGCCGAGATGAAGGACGTTCTGGCCAAAGTTGTCGATTCCGTAAGAATCGATGTCCGCAGTGACGTTGCGCGCGAGGCTGGAGAGCATTCTCACGCGTTCGGCTTCCATCTGCGGCATCACGGCAAAGGGATCGCTGCCGCTGGAATCCAGGTCGAGGAAGCGCTGTACGTTCCATGCAGTCTGGTGGACGTGCTCCAGCGCGTCATGGAATTGCGCGACCAGGCGGGCATCGACTTTCTCAAGAAGCAGACGTTCTTCAATCTCGCTGAGTTCACTGAGGACAAGCATCATCCGGGACGACACGGCCTGAGCGGCTTTCACCGGCTCGGGGAATGTAGTTGCAGGTGATGCGGGAGCAGTCACCGGCGTCGCAGCAGTGATTACCGGCTCAGGTGAAGTGTATGTTTTCGGACTCGGTATTGATGGGGCCGCCGGCTGCACCGCGGGCCGATGCGGAAGCAGGACGGGCGATTCACTGGGCTGAAATTTTTGTTCGGCGCGCAGGAGTTTGTTGCCGGCCAGCGAGCCTATCAGAAATTCGAGATGCTGCTGATCTTCTGGTGACAAATGCTGGAAAGCGAGGCCCATGCCGACCGCATGGTGCGATGTCCGGACCATGGCGCGTCCACGCACGGCCAGATCCTGAAGGCAAAGCTCAAAAAGTACATTTGTTCCCACGGCCAGGGTGGAGACGGTTTCCACGTAACAGCCAGTCAGGCAGAGATCGCTGACGTTGCCCCGGACCGCGTGTTCGTCCTCCGGGCGGCGAAGCTCAACTCCGCCGGTACAGTGATAGCGCGGATATTTTCTGCGGCTGGGCAAAGCGTCTTTTTTTGCGGGGTGCCTGCGGCGCGCTGCTTCGAGTGCGCTGGCGAAGCTGCCGATTTTTTCAAGGTCAAATTCAATCCCACGCATGGGACGTTCCTGCACGAAGATGGCCTTGTCCTCCAGGCACTGGACGCCCACCTGTCCCGCTCGCGGTGAATCCACGCGTCCGACCCACACCACGCGGAAGCGTGATTTTTCGCCGGCGTGCTGAATGCCCACGGTCTCGCCCGCGGAGACACAGTCAATTCCCAGCAGACGGGCGCCGCCACGAGTGGCGTTGAGGGTGCGCGCGTGCTGCACAAAAGGTTTGCCATAACGGTCCATACCCCAGACCGTCACATCCATGTTCATTTCAACTCTGGGCTCACGGCGGCGGCTCATGTTCTCCTGTTGTCAAAAAGAAATTCGAGGAGATGGTACTTTGAACATCCAATGGTTTCAACGAGTAAAGAGTGGTGGAAGCAAGTTAGGCACCAGGCCTTGCTGGTTCCGGTAAAGATGGATAAGGGGGCATCTCTGTTACAATCGGCGCGATTCCGCTGCCATGCTGTTCAAAACCCAAAGCGCCGCAGTTTACGGCATCGACGCCAGCATTATTGAAGTTGAAGTCGATGTAAGCCCGGTAAAACAGGCCGATGACAATTTTCAAACCGTCGGCCTGCCCGACGCGGCGGTACGCGAGAGCCGGCAGCGTATCCGCGCCGCTCTGCGCAACTGCGGCTACGATATTCCGCCGACCACTATCACCATCAATCTGGCGCCCGCGGACATCCGGAAAGAAGGCTCCGGTTTCGACCTGCCGATGGCGATGGGCATTGTGGGTGCGTACGGCGGTTTGGTGAAGAAGGAGCTGCCGGAGTTTGTGATGGTGGGCGAGCTTTCTCTGGATGGTGGCGTTCGTGGTGTACGTGGCGCTCTGCCCATTGCGATTGAGGCACGTACGCGCAAAATTCCCAACCTGATTGTGCCGGAGGTCAACGCCCGCGAGGCGGCGGTGGTGAGCGGAGTGAATGTGTATCCGGTGAAGTCGCTCGTCGATGTAGTGAACCTGCTCAACACCGGCAACGGAGTGGCGCCGCTCAAGGTGGATACCAGCCAGCTGCTGCACACCGGCCACACGGGAGTGGCCGACTTCAAAGACGTACGCGGCCAATTCACGGCCAAGCGCGCTCTGGAGATCGCCTGCTCCGGCGGACACAATATTTTGATGATTGGTCCTCCAGGTTCGGGCAAGACCATGCTGGCCAAACGCATTCCCGGCATCCTTCCCCCACTTGCCTTTGAAGAGGCGCTAGAGACCACCAAGATTCACAGCGTGGCCGGTGTGCTGGACGCCACCAGCGGTCTGGTGACTGCACGGCCCTACAGAGCACCTCATCACACGATATCTGATGCCGGACTCATCGGCGGAGGCATGATTCCGCGTCCTGGAGAGGTTTCGCTGGCGCATAACGGAGTGCTTTTTTTAGATGAGCTGCCGGAGTTTCCCCGCAATGTGCTGGAGGTGATGCGCCAGCCGCTGGAAGACGGCAATGTCTGCATTGCCCGTGCGTCCATGTCGCTGACCTTTCCAGCGCGCTTCATGCTGGCGGCGGCGATGAATCCCTGCCCCTGCGGATATCACGGCTCGGCGCGTGAATGCCACTGCACGCAGCCGATGATCCAGCGCTACGTCTCGAAGATATCCGGGCCGCTGATGGACCGTATTGACATCCACATTGACGTTCCGGCAGTGGATTACAAAGAGTTGCGCGGTAGTGACAGCAAGGCCGAAAGCTCGGCCCAGATTCGCGAACGCGTGATCCGCGCGCGTGAAGTGCAGCTCAACCGCTTTGCCGCCGCGGGGGAGCGTATCTACTCCAACGCGCAGATGGGTGAGCGGCAGATTCGCAACTACTGCGAACTCTCGAGCGACAGCGAACGCCTGCTGGAGCGCGCCATGCAGCAGCAGGGCCTGAGCGCTCGCGCGCACGACCGCATTCTGAAGGTGTCACGGACCATCGCCGATCTGGAAGGCAGCCCGCAAATCGAAAGCAAGCATATTGCCGAGGCGATTCAATACCGGACGCTGGACCGGACGTATTGGGTTTAGGAGTCCAAGGCCATAAGACCCGCCTGGCCCTGGCAAATTGCGCCGTCGAGTATAGTCCTGCCAAAAGTTTGATCCAGTGTGACCATAGGACACTCCCCTTTGGCCGCAGGGACGCGCTGATTCCAACAGCTCGAGAATGCTGGCCGGTTGTACACTCAGTCCTGCATTCCAAAGCAATTCCGGAGTTCAGGCGAATGACTCATCCCCGGAGCCATGAGTGCGCGCGCCGAAGTTCCCGCGTACTGGTTTCGCTGCCATTGTCGGTTGCTGGACAAACGAGTGACGGTGCTCGCGTGAGCGGCCACGCGCAGACGGTGGTGGTCAACCGCCATGGCGCCAGAATCCGCTCCAGCGTTCCGCTGGAGACGAGGATGGAGGTCAGGGTCTCGCTGCTGGAGGCCTTCCGGTGGCAGGCGGCAAAGGTGGTCTGGGCCGACCCAGGGCAAAACGAATACGGGATTGAACTGCAGCGTCCGGAAAATTTCTGGGGCATTCATTTTCCTCCGGAAGACTGGGAATCGCGCATACCCGTTACCGGGGGAAGCTGGACTGCCAGCACCAGCGGCGAGATATGTATTTCCCAAAGCGGAACCACGGTCGCTCTGCGCGGTGAATCCGCCAGTGGCATTCCATTTCAGGAGGAAGGCATGCTGATTCCCGTGGGCGATTGCTGGGGAGCCATCATGGTGAGTCCGCCGATCGGGCTGAACGCCAACGTGAGCGTCATCTTCGGAGGGCAATTGGTGGAGGGCGCTACCATTGCCGCCATTGCTCATCCTCGGGAAGCGGGCCGCTGCCGCATCTGGCTGCAGTTTGCCCGGCCGTTTCGCGTGGTCTGAAATCCGGAATCGGCGCGGAAAACAATCGTTCCGCGACACGTAAAAGCACGCAATGCAAACGCCGCATTTATACTCTTTAGCTTGTTCACAACAAGGAGCGTTTATGAAGCGTAGTTTCCTGTTTGCAATGCTGCTGACGATGATGTGCTCGGTTTTATCATCCCTGTCTCTGGCCCAAAAGGGAGCGAAGCCGGGGACGGTCACTTACATTCGCGCCGGGCGGATTTTTGATGCCACCACGGACAACGTGCGTGAGAACGTCATTATTGTCGTGGAAGGACCTCGCATTCAGAGCGTTGCAGCGGCGGGGCAGGTGACGATTCCCGCCGGAGCCAGCGTGATTGATCTTTCCCACGCTACGGTTTTGCCAGGACTGATTGATTGCCACACGCATCTGGGCTCGCGAGCCGACCGTTACGACGAAATCTACAGCTTTAAAGACACGCCTTTTTCGCACGCCTTTGCCGCGGTGATACACGCACGCAAAACGCTGGAAGCGGGCTTCACCACCGTGCGCGACGTGGGTTCAAAGCCTTTTCTGGCCGTGGACCTGCGCAATTTCATCAATGAAGGCATGAGTCCAGGGCCACGCATTGTAGCCAGCGGTCCGGGAATCACGATTACCGGCGGGCATGGCGATCTCAACAATTACTCGCCGCAGACGCGCGTGTCGATGTTCCCGGAAGAGCGCGATTTTCAGATTGCCGATGGCGTGGACCAGATTCGCCATGTGGTGCGGGCGCAGGTGAAGTATGGCGTGGACGTGATCAAGATACTGGCCACGGGCGGAGTGCTCTCCAAGGGCGACAATCCGGGAGCGCCGTCGTACACCTTTGAAGAACTGAAGGCCGCCGCCGAGGAAGCCCACATGGCAGGACGCAAAATTGCCGCCCATGCTCACGGTACCCAGGGAATCAAAAATGCAATCCTTGCCGGAATCGATTCGATAGAGCACTCCAGCCTGATTGACGATGAAGGCATCCGCCTGGCCAAAGAGCACGGGACATACCTGGTCATGGACATCTATAACGACGATTACATCCTCACCAAAGCGGTCGAGTTCGGACTGCCGCAGGAAAATGTGGACAAAGAGAAGGCGATTGGCCGGCTGCAGCGCGAGAATTTTGCCAAAGCATTCAAAGCCGGAGCTAAGATGGCCTTTGGCACCGACGCCGGCGTGTATCCGCACGGTGACAACGCCAAACAGTTCTTTTATATGGTCAAGTACGGCATGACTCCGGCCCAGGCGATACGCGCCGCCACCAGCAGCGCCGCCGATCTGATTGGGCGGTCCAAAGACGTGGGCACGATTGAGGCAGGGAAGTATGCCGATATCATTGCCGTAACCGCCGATCCTATGCAGGACGTGCGCGCGCTTGAAAATGTCGGTTTTGTGATGAAGGGCGGAGAGGTCTTCAAAGACAATATTACTGTCAAAGCATCGCACTGAAATTCAGGAGTAAACCGATGACATTCAGGGCAGCAATCTTATTTTTCGCGCTCTGCTTCGCCGTTACGGGCCTTATGGCACAGAATGCGGCGTCCGCTCCAGCGCCACCCGTACCATCACAGCCCCAGGGCATGAGCGAGCCACAGACGGAAGCGTTGCGGGCCGATATTGCCCGCATGAAGAATCTGGTGCAGCAGATGGAGATTAATCTTGCGTTTGTGGACACAACGCAGTCTCCGCTGAAGCACCAGTTTCAGCTCGAAATCGATGTGTGGAAGGTCATGATCGTACACATGGAGAAGCAGCTTCCGCCCGTCCATGCTCACTGAGGAGTTTGAATGGCATGGAACAGGAATGACATGGAAGAAGATACCAGACAGAGTGAGGCCGGCGAATCGAGAGAAGAGTCCGAGCTGCGGCGCGCGACCCGCACTCGGATTGACGTACGTCTGCGAGTGACCTTCACTCTGACGGACGGAAAGGCGAGCGATGCCTTTGGCCGGGCCAACAATCTGAGCCACGGCGGCATTGAGGCTTATATTCCCTGTCCTCTGCGAAAGAACGCCGCAGTGACCCTGGAGCTGACGTTGCCCGATTGTGCCAGGGAAGTGAAGGTTAAAGCGGTGGTGCGATACAGCGACGGCTTTCGGTATGGTTTGGAATTCAGTGACGTGTCGCGGGAAGTGCGGGAGATGATCAGTAAAACCTGCGGGCCGGAGCGAGGTTAAAGGTGAAGAGACTCTTTCTGAATATCACGAGCATGGCCCTGGCTGCCCTGGCGCTGCTGCTGAGTTCTCAGCAGTGCTTCGGCGCTCGCCCCAAAGTGCGGACGATAACCGCATTCGTGCATCTGGACCGAACACAGTATCGTGCGCAGGTTGACGATGCGCTGAAGATGCTGCACGCCGCGAAGTCGGCCTTCGAGAAAGACGGATATGAGGTCGAGACCCTGCGCATCACCACGCAGCCCTTTCCGGAGATTGTAAAAGGGCTCACCACAGCACAGGCGCTGAGCTTCTTTCGTGAATACGATCAGCTTGCTCAAAAAGAAGGTCTGGATTTGGACATTGGCGGCGCGATGATGCGCGATTCCGATGATCCGGCCGAGGCGGAACTGCTGGCCAAAATCATTGCCGCCGCCGAAAAGATCAATGGATTTGTGGTGGTCGCGGACGATTCCGGCATTCACTGGAACGGAATCCATGCGGCAGCACGGGTGATACGGCAGCTTGCGGCGAGCACTCCGCACAGTGAAGGCAATTTTCGTTTTGCCGCGGGGGCTTTTCCACCGGCAGTGGCGCCGTTCTTTCCTGTTTCGCACACGCCGGGAGCGGGGCATACGTTTGCAGTGGGACTGGAATCAGCCAATATCGTGCAGGATGTTTTCGGCTCGGCGCACAAGGGCCAAAATTTTGCCGCCGCGAGTGAGCGGCTGACGATCGCGATCAGCCAGGAAGCGAAAAAAACAGAGGCGATTGCCCAGAGCATTGCCGCACAAAGCGGATGGACGTATGAAGGACTTGATCTGACTCCAGTTCCGCTCAAGGATATTTCCATTGGCGGAGCCATGGAGTCTTTGCTGCAGAATCAAATTGGATCGCCCGGAAGTTTGTCGGCGGCATTTGCCATTACGTCCGCAGTGCGCCGGGTCCCGGTAAAGCAAGCTGGATACAGCGGCCTGATGCTACCGGTACTGGAAGACAGCGTGCTGGCCAAACGCTGGGAATCAGGCGCCATAGGCAGAGATGCGATCATGTCCTACTCATCGGTCTGCAGTACAGGGCTGGACGCCATTCCGCTGCCAGGCGATATCTCAGAGCGCGAGCTGGAAAACATTCTTACAGACTTAGCCAGCCTGGCAGTGAAATGGCACAAACCGCTTTCGGCCCGGCTGTTGCCTGTGAGCGGGAAACACACCGGGGATATGACAGAATTCAGCAGCCCTTATCTGGTCAACATTAAGATTCGTTAGCGGCCAGGGCTGAGTTTGCAAGTTTTACCACTTCATGCGTTCTCGCAGTGAGGTGATATGGGCGACATGATGGTGCCCATGCCAGGAATAAAGGGAAAGCAGGTGGTCCAGAGTATTGGCTCCGCTTTCCGGGTGAACGTAAGTGCGTTGAAAATCGTTTGGTTGCATGGACTTAAGGAGAATGGTCCAGCGGACATGGACGGCTTCGAGAATACTGAGCGAGACTTCCACGGGCGTGAGTTCTGAGTCTTTGAGCTTTGCCCAGGCAGCTTCCTTGTAGGGCTTGATGGTGGGTGATTCTTCGGTAAGACCCAGTTTGAATCGGACGTAGGCGTTCATGTGGCTGTCCGGCACGTGATGAACAACCTGACTGACGCTCCAGCCGCCCTCGCGATAAGGCGTGTTGAGCTGTTCCTTGTTGAGGCCGCTCACCGCCTGCCGCATAAGAGGTGGCAATGAGGCAATTCGTTCAATGTGCTGTGCCCGGGATTCGGGCGTGGGAGTGGGGCCGGGGGTAAACCGGCCAATCGGATAACGCGGGTCAGTCATGAAAAGTCCTTAAATTTCCGGATTGCTGGATTATCCTGCAGTGACTTTTATAGCTTATTTTTGAGGGAATTACAGAGACAGAGATATGTTATAAAGCAAGGTAAGACGCGAGGGGTGAAAAAATATCTTGACGCCTTCGCTTAAGCCATATACCGTAGTACGTCCGAGAGTGAAAAACAGGCTGTACGGTCAAAGACACCGGCTCTTAAGGTACGGTTCGCGCAAAAATGTATATTTTTGTGCAACTTAGAAGCTGGCGTTTGCGTCTAACAAGCACGCAGGGTCTCTGGTAAATCCCACACAACCCCAAGCGCCCGAATGTTCAGGCGTCAAGAGCGGCTGGTTAAGACTTTGTATTGCCAGAATCTTAAATCATAAGGAGAAGTAGAATGCGTTCGAATTTGATATATGACGCACTAAATCCCATCAACAACCGTTATCTTTTGTGCCAGGTAATCTCGAAGGCCACACGTAAGTTTCACCGGCCGACGACCCGGATTCAGGACACCATGAACGATGTTTTGGTGCGAGTGGGAAAGGCAGACGAGACTGAGGCAGTGATCTCAGATAATCCGAAAGCCTCCGTCGAACCGCAGCGTAAGGCCGCCTAGAACAGGTTTCCCCGTCCCGCCAGACCAGATCAGAACCGGACTGGCGGGTCCTCGGGAAAGCCGAGGACGAAAAAATCCCACCTTTGTATCGTGGCCCAGGCCCTCTTTTAAAAATCCATTCAAGAAAATCAAAAAAAAATCCCGTAGGTGAATATGACGATTGCGGAACTAAAAGAAAAAAACATAACTGAACTTACAAAGATTGCCCGGACGCTCGATCTTCCTGGCGCGAGCGGCCTGCGCAAGCAGGACCTGATCTTCAAGATCCTGCAGGCCCAGAGCGAGAAGGAAGGGCATATCTTTGCCGAAGGAGTGCTGGAAATCCTGCCCGATGGCTACGGATTTCTGCGGTCGCCGGACTACAACTATCTTCCTGGTCCTGACGACATTTACGTCTCGCCTTCGCAGATCCGCAAATTCGACCTGAAAACGGGAGACACCATCAGCGGTCAGGTAAGGCCGCCGCACGAGGGCGAAAAATATTTCGCTCTGGTCAAGATTGAGGCTGTCAACTTCGAATCGCCGGAAGAGGCGCGCAACAAGATCCTCTTCGACAATCTCACGCCGCTTTATCCGCAGGAGCGGATCAAGATGGAGACGGCCAAGGACAATTTCACCGCACGAGTCATGGACTTGCTGACGCCCATCGGCAAAGGACAGCGCGGACTGATCGTTTCGCCTCCCCGCGCCGGCAAAACGATGATCCTGCAGAACATCGCCAATTCCATTACTACCAATCATCCGGAAGTGGTACTGATCGTTTTGCTGATTGATGAGCGTCCGGAAGAAGTCACCGATATGCAGCGCTCGGTAAAGGGCGAAGTGATCTCTTCGACCTTCGACGAGCCAGCGGCGCGCCACGTACAGGTTGCGGAAATGGTGATCGAAAAAGCCAAGCGCCTGGTGGAGCACAAGCGCGATGTGGTGATTCTGCTCGATTCCATCACGCGTCTGGCGCGCGCGTACAACACCATTGTTCCGCCTTCGGGCAAAGTGCTCTCCGGCGGCGTGGATTCCAATGCCCTGCAGCGTCCCAAGAGGTTTTTCGGCGCGGCGCGCAATATCGAGGAAGGCGGATCGCTCACCATTGCCGCCACCGCGCTGATTGAAACCGGATCGCGTATGGATGACGTGATCTTTGAAGAATTCAAAGGCACCGGCAACATGGAAGTGATTCTTGACCGCAAGCTTTCCGACAAGCGCGTCTTCCCGGCCATCGATATTCAGCGCTCCGGAACGCGTAAGGAAGAGCTGATCATACCCAAGGAAGATCTCACCCGCATCTGGGTGCTGCGCCGCGTGCTCAACCCGCTCTCGCCCGTCGAAGCCATGGAACTGCTAATCGACAAGCTGGGCAAGACACGGTCTAACCAGGAATTCCTGGGGAACATGAGTTCGCTGTAGAAGCAAATTAGCAAGTAGCAAGGCAATTAAGGGCCGCCTCCTAAAGAATGATTCCTCAGGAGGCGGCTTTATTTGTTCCACACGAAAGACTTTGCCTCTCCGCGAATTTGTGGCACAATCTCCCGTTCCGGAAATTGCCTTCCCGGCGCCTTTTAAACGACTTTCTCGAGGTGGCCTTTGCATAGCAGAAAAATGAATAGCAGAAAAAAATTACCGCTGATTTGCGCACTGCTGCTGATCTTTGCTTCTTTTACATCCGCGCAAACCAGGCTCCCTAAAATTCAGTTCACGGATACCACGCTGGAGAACGGACTGAGAGTCATCATTGTGCCGGACAGCACAGCTCCGGTCGTGGCCGTTTCCGTTACGTACAACACCGGGTCCCGCAATGAGAAGCAGGGGCGCACCGGCTTTGCTCATCTTTTCGAGCACATGATGTTTGAAGGTTCGGCCAATGTGGGCAAGGGCGAGCATATGCTGCTGGTGCAAAACTACGGCGGCACTATGAACGGTACTACCAACAACGACCGCACCAATTATTTTGAAGAGCTGCCGCGCAATCAGCTCGATATGGCGCTGTTTCTGGAATCCGACCGCATGAAAGCGCTGAACATTACGCAGGCTAATCTCGATAATCAGCGTAACGCCGTACAAGAAGAGCGCCGCCTGCGGGTCGATAATCAGCCGTATGGAAAATCCGGAGAAGCTCTGGAATCCATGGTATATGATGCGTTTCCTTATCATCACTCCGTGATCGGTTCCATGGAAGACCTCAATGCGGCCAGCATCGACGATGTGAAGGAATTCTTTCGTGTCTACTATGCGCCTAATAACGCAGTGCTGGTACTGGCGGGTGACCTGGATACAAAGGAAGCCCTGGGCAAAGTAAAAAAATATTTTGGCGATATCCCGCGCCAGTCCGCCCCGCCTGCCGTAGATATGACTGAGCCGCCGCACACCAAAGAGCGGCGCTCCACCATGGAAGATACGCTGGCTCGGTTGCCGCAAATCCAGGCTGCTTATCTGGGGCCGGTGGGAAATACGCAGGATTTTTACACACTCCAGGTATTGAGCAACATTCTTTCCGGAGGAAGAAGTTCCCGGCTGTATGAGCATCTGGTCCGGCAAAAGCAGCTGGCTTTCAATGTGTTTGTCGGAATTCAGGACCGCCGCGGCCCAGGCCTGTTTCGCGTAGTCGCCCTGCCGCGTCCGGGGGCAAAGCTCGAAGACCTGGAAGCCGCAATCTATGACGAGTTTGACGCGGTGAAGAAGGACGGAATCACGCCCCAGGAGCTGGAAAAAGCGCGTGTGCAGCTGTTGCGGGCGGACATTCAGGGGCGCTCCAGTGCGCTGGGTCTGGCCAATCGCATTGGGCTGCTCACCGTCTATTTCAACGATCCCGGCCTGATCAACACGGCATATGAAAAAATTGCTGCCGTTACGGCCAGCCAGGTCAAAGCAGCCGCGCAAAAATATCTTGTTCCTGAAAATCGCGCAGTGGTCATCACCACGCCGCGTGCGTCCGGCAGCAAGCCGGGACTGTAAAAAGGAGACGCCATGCAAACAAAATCATTCATATTCATTCTGCTTACGCTCTTAAGTGCGGCATTGGTCTCCGCCCAGCAGCCGCAAGGCGATGACAAGCCGTTACCGGGAAAAGTTCAGCGGTTGAATCGTGTGCCCGTGGGCCAGGAGATTCTCAAGGTCAGGCTGCCGCACCCCAAAGAAGTCACGCTGCCGAATGGCCTGACTGTGATGGTGCTGGAACAGCACAAGCTGCCAACCGTGAGCTGCGTGTTATGGATTAAATCGGGCGCGCTGTCGGACCCCGCGGACCTGCCGGGACTGGCTTCCTTCACCGCGGACATGTTGCGCGAAGGCACTGCCAAACGGTCCAGTGCGCAAATTGCTTCTGAACTGGATGATCTGGGCGCTACGTTCGCCGCCGATGCGGGCTTTGGTTCCAATCTCACGACTATCCAGGCTTCCGGACTGAGTGAGTCCATGGACAAGTTCCTGGACCTGATGAGTGACGTGGTGCTGAACGCCGGCTTCCCATCGGCAGAATTGGACAGATTCAAACGCACGGAGAAGACGCGCCTGCTGCAGATGCGTTCCAATCCAGGGTTCCTGGCACGCGAGCGTTTCAACCAGGCGGTTTATGGCAGTTTCCCGGCATCCATTCAATCCACAACGAATGATGCGATCCAGAAGGTGACGCCGGAAGCGCTCAAAGGATTTCATGACAAGTACTATCTGCCCGGCAATGCCATTCTGGCCTTCGCCGGTGATGTAACGGTGCAGCAGGCAACGGCCCTGGCCAGTAAATATTTTGGCTCCTGGAAAAACAGTGATGTTTCCGCAATGAAGATGGCGGAGTTGCCGCCTCCGTCCGCCGCCCATGTGTATTTGGTGGACCGTCCGGGTTCCGTGCAGAGCAATATTCTTGCGGGCGGGCTCGCAGTCCGCCGCTCCGATCAGGATTATGTTGCGCTTTCCCTGGTGAACCGTATTCTTGGCGGAGGCTCTGCAGCGCGACTCTTTGCTAATCTGCGTGAGGACAAGGGATACACCTATGGCGCCTACAGCCGGGTTTCCAGCGATATCTATCCTGGTACGCTTATCGCCAATACAGAAGTCCGAAACGCCGTAACCGACGGTTCACTGCACGAGCTTATGTATGAATTCAGGCGTCTGCGTGACGAAAAAGTACCTTCGGCGGAGCTTGAAGAAGCAAAGCGGTCGATCATCTCCCGCTTCGCGCTGTCACTGCAGAGCCCGGTAGAGATCATCAATGCCTGGCTGACGGTGAAATATTACGGACTGCCTGCCGATTACTGGGACCGTTATGCGGATGAAATAGCAAAAATCGATGTGGATACTATACAGCGCACGGCAAAGAAATACATCGATCTCGATCACCTGCAGATCGTGATTGTGGGCGATGGAAAGGAAGTTCGCGAAGCCGTCAGCAAATACGGAACAGTTTCCGTGTTTGACGCAGAAGGACACCCCGGGGACGTGAAAACCGGGGCGCCGATTTCCGGAACGAAATAAATGCAGAAGGGAATCTGCTCTGCTTTTGCAGGAAAAATGAGCAGATTCCCTTGCCGAAATTCAGTTTTGCTGATCAGAGGAGCAGCTCAGCAGGGCACAATTTTGTCTGATTGAATGCCGCGGGTCGCGTTCCTTGTATCCACAACCAGCCGCGACTGGTCCACGATCATCTGGTAGTTGTAGTCCGAGTGGTCGGTCACAATCAGCACGCAGTCATACTGACCAAGATTTTCCAGCGGAACGCAGGTCATATGCAGGTTGTATTTGCGTCCCCGTCCGACTTTGGGGAAATAAGGATCGTTGTAGGAAACCTCAGCGCCCTGCTTCTGCAGTTCCTCGATGATGGTAAGCGAGGGCGACTCGCGCAGATCATCAATGTCGCGCTTATAAGCCAGGCCCAGCACCAGAACTTTGGAGCCATTCAGGGCTTTTTTGTGGCGGTTCAGGGCCGCAGCCACGGAAGTGACGACATGGTAGGGCATGGCGGTATTGATTTCGCCCGCCAGTTCGATGAAACGCGTGTGGAAGTCCCACTCTTTGGCTTTCCAGGAAAGATAGAAGGGATCCACGGGAATACAGTGTCCACCCAGGCCAGGGCCGGGATAGAAGGGATGGAATCCAAAGGGCTTGGTGGATGCGGCCTGGATTACCTCCCAGATGTCGATGCCCATGCGCAGACTGAGCAGCTTGAGTTCATTGACCAGCGCGATATTGACGCAGCGGTAAATATTTTCCAGCAGTTTGGTCATTTCCGCCGCTGCGGGACTGGAGACCGGCACCACACGGTTGAAAATGGAGTTGTAGAGCGCCCCGGCGATTTTTGAGGCGGCGGGGTTTAGCCCGCCAATGACTTTGGGAATGTCCCGGCGCGCGACCGTATCATTGCCCGGATCTTCGCGCTCCGGCGAGAACGCCACCAGGAAGGTGTTTCCATCGGGCTCTTCGCCACGCGCTGCTTTCAGCCCGGCGGAATTGCGAGACTCAAGGATGGGCGTGAGAACCTCTTCGGTGGTGCCAGGATAGGTTGTGCTCTCGAGAATCACCAGTTGTCCGGCGCGCAGGTAGGGCGCAATTGCTTCCCCGGTCGCCTGAATGTAGCTCAGGTCGGGCTCGCGATATTCGTTCAGCGGGGTGGGTACGCAAATGATGATTGCGTCCATGGCCGACAGGCGGCTGTAATCGTGGGTGGCGGAAAAGCCACTGGCCCGCGCAGCCGAGATTTCCGTTTGCGGAATGCGGTAAATGTAAGAGCGGCCCTCGTTCAGGGCCGTAACTTTGTCGGCGTCAATATCGAACCCAGTGACATGAAAACGCTCTTCATTGAAGAGCAGCGCAAGGGGAAGCCCAACGTAGCCAAGGCCAATGATTCCGACATTGGCGGTGCGGGTTTCTATCCTGGAAAGAAAACTCTCAAGGACGGCAGAGGTATGAGTTTGTATCGACATAAGATAAACCAAAATTCTACACTCAAGCCGCCCTCTACCGCCAATGGTCCCGGCGCCACGACAATGCCCCGGCACTAACAGGACAATCCCTTTTGTGCGCCCGGAACCAGCAATGTAACCCTTGGTAAAGCCACAGGCCAGGGTAAGCTATTCTGAAGGCAGGAGTTTTGAGGGCAAAACACCGTGCAAAAACCCTGAATCGCCGCTTCCCGGGCGATTTTGTGGAGTGGTGTTTGTGTTAATCTTTAAACTTCCGGAAACTCTAAATTCCTGCGCCTAAGGGCAGTGGCACAAAAGAAAAAACTCGCCTTCTCCATTTCCTACGTCACCATCACGTATCGCAGTGTCATTTTGTCTGTTTTTGGCGTGCTGGCGCTGATGCTTTTGCTCATGTATCTGGCATTCCCCGCAACCACCAGCCGCTGGCTCCGCGATGGCGAGGTTTTGCTTGAGAGGATGCTGGCCAAAATTGGCGTAGGTACGGACCCGAGCAGGAATGTGGGTGTGGAAACCGGTCCGCAGCAGGCGCACTTTACCAATATCGACGGCAGCGTGAGAGTCAAGAAGATCAGCACGAACACGTGGATCTCCGCCGACTATAACGTTACACTGGAAAAAGGGGATGTGGTGCAAACGTCGTCGGAGGGTATTGCGAAAATTGTCCTTTTTGATGGCACGAATTACACCATTAAGCCGGATTCGCTGATTGTGGTCCAGGATAACTCGGTCAACTCCGCCCAACAAACCAGTGTTGCCGTTCAGGTAACCACTGGAACCGTGGACCTGGCCACCGCCAATATCAGTCAGGGATCGAAATCGCAGGTTACGGTCGCCGGAGCCACCGCTACGCTGGCTTCCGAGACCACGGCTGAAGTACTGAATGACGCCAGAAACGATCAGCATGAAATTCTGCTCAAAAAAGGCTCGGGCGAGGTGGTTCGCAATGGTGAGTCGGTAAAGCTTACCAACTATGAAAAACTCGCCTTCACCAGCAGTGCTCCCCTGATGACAAAAACCCGGGAGATTACTCCTCCGTCACTGATTGATCCGCCCAATATGCAGCCGGTATTTGTGGGCAGCAAGGGTAAACCAGTGGATTTTTCCTGGACCCCCGTCGATGGCGTGCAGCAGTACCGGGTGCAGATTTCAAAAAACCCGTATTTTTCGTCACAGATCATCAACCAGGTAGTGGATTCCACTCAAATCCAGCTCAATGGCCTGCCGGAAGGGGCCTATTACTGGCAGGTGCAGTCGGTCGGGAGTAATGGTAAAGAGTCAGTGGCCAGTGAGAAAAACCGGTTTACCGTGATTCCTAAAGGCGAGGACAAGGTAAATATTACGCTGGAACTGGATCCGCTGGTCCAGCATGGCCACCTGATTGAGATTCGCGGACACACCGAACCCAATGCCCGCGTCATGGTAAACGGGCAGGAAGTGGCTTCGATTGGATCCGATGGCAGTTTTCGCCACTTTACCCCGCCGTTGCCCACGGGGGTAAACGTGCTCACGATCACGGCGCAAAACAGAAAAGGCGGCGTCAATACCAGGACCCAGGAAGTTGTAATCCAGTAGAATCTCGTATTGTTCCAGGCTGATTTTTGCTCCAAAGTATTAAATGTATAAATAATGGCCATGAATGCGGCTTAAATCGGATGATTGCCGCATAATGGCTTGAGTGGTTTCCATCCGGCACTCCGGTGCTTACGGCGTAAAAGGAAAATATAAAGGCGGAAGAAGCAGTATGTCGGGAAACGGTTTTAAGTCGGAAAATTCGCGCATTCACAATATGCGTTCACTCTTCAGCATGTTCTCCAGCGATCTGGCCATCGATTTGGGTACAGCCAACACGCTGGTATACGCCAAGGGCAAAGGCATTGTGGTGAATGAGCCGTCCATTGTCGCCATCAATAAAAACACCGGGGAAGTCGAGGCCGTGGGCAAAGAGGCGAAAGAGATGCTGGGCCGCACGCCCGGCAATATTGTCGCCATCAAGCCCATGAAGGATGGGGTAATCGCTGATTTCAAGATCACCGAGAAGATGCTGAATTACTTCATTCAGAAGGCGCACAATCGCAAGATGCTGGTGCATCCGCGGATCGTCATCGGCGTGCCTTCGGAAATCACCCAGGTGGAGAAGCGAGCGGTCATGGATTCGGCCTATCGCGCCAAAGCCAGCGAAGTGCATCTGGTGGAGCAGGCCATGGTGGCGGCGATTGGAGCCGGACTTCCCATCACCGAACCAAGCGGCAACATGGTCGTGGATATCGGCGGCGGCACCACGGACATCGCTGTGATCTCGCTGAGCGGCATTGTTTATTCACGCTCCGTGCGCATGGCCGGTAATCAGATGGATGAAGCCGTCATGAATTACCTCAAGCGCAAGTACAACCTGCTCATTGGCGAGCGCACTGCCGAGCAAATCAAGCTTGAGATCGGTTCCGCATATCCGCTGGACAAACCGCTCACCATGGAAATCAAGGGACGCAACCTGATTGAAGGTGTACCCAAGACCATCACCATTGATGACAGCGAAATCCGCGAATCGCTGAGCGAGTGCATCAGCACCATCATGAATGCGGTGCGCGTGGCGCTTGAGCGCACGCCGCCGGAGTTGAGTGCGGACATCAGCGACCGCGGCATTGTGCTTACCGGCGGCGGCGCACTGCTCAAAAATCTCGACAAGCGCATTCGCGAGGAAACCGGCCTGCCTGTTTCCATCGCCGATGATCCGCTGGCCAGCGTGGTGCTGGGCACCGGCAAAATGCTGAGCGATTTTAAGCTTCTGCGCAAGATTTCAATTGAGTAGAGACCCAGGACAGGCCGGCCCAGCCTGAAGCAGCATCATGGAAAGTTTTTTTGTTCGTTACAAAAACCCGCTGATCCTCATGGCGGTGCTTTTTGTTCAGATCATCGCTCTGGCCACGCAGGTCAAGCGGACGGAGAGTCCCGTTCAGCAGGGTTCAGGCGGGACCCGCCTCATACGCGTGTGGACTATGAGCGCTATTACTCCGGTGGAGAAGCTTCTTACCGGCACGGGCCGCTTTTTTCGCGCCGCCTGGGGGAACTATATTGATCTTCACGGTGCGCGCCGGGAAAATCGCGAGCTGAAAGAGCAGCTTGACCGCATGAAGCTGGACCAGGCGCAACTTCGGGCGGAAGTAGAGCAAACGCATCGTTTGGAAGTGCTGCTCGATTTCCGGCAGCGTGTTATCTCCAAAACCGTTGCCGCACAGGTAATCGGCTCGAGCGGCAGCGAGCGCTCCCGCATCATCTATATTGATCGCGGTTCCCACGACGGAATCAAGCGCGATATGGCAGTGATTACGCCGGACGGGATCGTCGGCAAGATCAAAGATGTTTTTCCGCGCAGTTCGCAGGTGCTGCTGATCAACGACCGCGAGAGCGGGGCCGGCGTGGTGCTGGAAAAATCACGGCTGCAGGGTGTGCTGCGTGGGAATGATCAGGGCGAGTTGCAGATTACAGACATCATGTCCGACGAAAACGTGCACTCGGGAGAACCCATAGTCACCAGCGGTGGTGACAGTATCTATCCCCGGGGGCTGCCTGTAGGGACGGTGATGAACGCGGCGGCCGATCATGACAGCGAACCCTTTCTCAGAATCGGAATCCGTCCGGCGGCAAAGCTTGATCAATTGGAAGATGTACTGGTAATCACGCAGATGGCAGAGCATAGCCCGTCTGTGGCTGAAGGCTCGCCTTCTATCCGTGCGGCCGACGTACTGGCACAAAGGCTGCCCAGTATCACAAAACCACCGGACAAGGACAAAGAAGCCGGTCAGGCAAATCCTGCTCAGCCAAACGCTGGACAGCCAAATTCTGGCCCGGCAAACTCGGTTGCCACCGGCCAGAAAACGCCGCCTGCGTCCCCGCTGCAAAAAAAGACCGAAGTGCCGAGGAAACCGGCTGGCGCAGTGGAGAGCACTCCCGGCCAGGGCAACAAGCCGCCGGTAACGCGTACTGTTCCCCAAACCAGGCCTGGCCCCACGCAGTCGACTGATACGCCGACGGGAGAAAAGCCGCCCCAATGAATGGCGCCGTTGCCTCCTCGCGCGAAGAGCTTGACGTACAGCGGTTTAGCATTGTGGTCTCCATTGCCGTGCCACTGCTGGCGATCCTGATCCAGGCGTATCTGCCGCTGAAACTGAGACTGACCCCGGTTTTCGATCTGCCGCTGTTGGTGACGATATTTTTCGCCGTGGCCCGCCGGCGTCCTGTTCCGGGCATGATTACCGGTGCGGTGATAGGAACTCTGCAGGACGCTCTGACCCATCACCCCATCGGCCTGAATGGAATTTCGAAAACCATCATCGGTTACTTCGCTTCCTCCATTGGCGTCCGGTTCGACGTGGAGAACCCTGGGTCACGATTTCTCATGACTTTTGGCTTCTGGTTCGTCCACCAGTTTGTGTACTACACCATCAATCTGGCGCTGGTGAATGTTCGCGATTCCTGGAACTGGGGACACATTCTGCTGACCGCCTTTTCTAACGGCTTTCTCGCCATCGTGCTGTTTGCCCTCATGGACCGGCTGAAAGTACGCAGCTAACATTGGTTATTTCTGCGCGTCCGCCTTCGCTGCTGCCGCCGGTTTAGCAAACTTTGAATCGTCTATCGGCACGTTCTGCTGCATCTGGTCGATCTGGATGGTGAAACGGCCCAGGGGGCGCGCCAGCGTCCACCGGAACGGCAGCTTTATTCCGTTGTGCTCACGATAATCAGCATAATCAAGCTGCGTGGGATTGCGGCCCAGCGGTGTTTCGGCATAGCGTACGCTGCGCACCAGTAGTCCTGACTGCTGATCGAAAAAGAGCCGGAGCGGCGGACGCCCCTGCTTCATCCCAATGACCAGAATCACCTCATGGTCCCCGATTTTATCGGCGGCGCGCACACGAAACTGATCAAACATTTTCTTCAGGTCCAGCGGAAGATAAAAATCGGCGTCGAATTGCGCGGCCTCGGCTTCTGCCGCGGTCATATCGCGTGGCGGATTGCCGCCGGGATTCCCCAGCCAGCCGGAATGGCCGTCCCAGGCCGTGATGCTGTCGCCGTTGGGAGTGTGCATGATGGAAAGGCGCTGGCCGGGAGCTTTGGCGAAGACTTCGAGCGGCACTTTCCGTTCGCCAAAGTTAATTGCGCCTTGGAAGGAGCGGCTGGTGATCTTTTTGAGCGCGTCTGCTCCGCCGGACGCCTGTATGTACTTGTCGAGAACCTGGTCCACGGTGGGCAGCGCACTCCCTGTTTTGGCTTCGGTGTGTTTTGGCTCTTCATCGGCAATGATCGGTACGCCCATGGGATCATGCGCGCCGCGATGGCACGAGTAGCAGGTGATATGGGGGTGGCCATCGAAGTGGTCCTTATTGATGGCCATCTGCATCTGGATCATTTTGCGGGCGGTGGCTTTTGCCTCATTGCCGTCCTTTTCAAAGGCCTTCTGGTCGTGGCAGAAAGCGCAGTCCACACCCAGCGAGTTGCTCATAAACTGCATGGAGGGAATAAGCTGGTCCGCGGGTATCCCTTTTAGTACCTGAATATTCCTGAAGGCTTGCTCCGCGGTCTTGACGTCAGCCGAAGTCTGGTTGCCGCGCCTGCGCGCGCGTTCCCGTGATGGCAAAGATAAGTGCTCCTGTGGCGATAGAACTTAAAAGGACTGTTCTGAACCAGCGATGATTCATGGATAAATTCACCTCACTTTGAGCGGTCTTTTGAGCGGTCTAAAGAGCTGCGGTGGAATCTTAATACATCCGGGAAGCTGGCTGGCCTGAAGTCAGTGAAACAAACAGGGTTTTGCGCCATTTGTTGCTTAACCCGGTAATTTGCCGATTGGGGCTTTTCTTCTATGCAGTAATTTATGGAAATGCGGTAATCTAAGGCAGGGTTTTCCTGCAAATTCGTCTGTACCGTCTTGCCGGAAACAGGCATCAGGTCTTATGTTCGGTCGCAACGAAAAAATTCAGTCCTTCAAATTTACCGTTGTTCAGTATGTGGTGCTGATCGTGTTTCTGCTGCTGGCGTTTGGGCTGTGGCGGCTGCAGATCTCGAACAACGACGAGTACTCCGTGCGCGCCGAACAGAACCGCATTCGCAGCGTGCCCATCCTCGCGCCGCGCGGGAAGATTTATGACCGGGACGGCCAGCTCATCGTGGACAACTATCCCTCGTTTTCCGCGCTGCTGATGCGCGACCAGGGCCGTGACCTGAATGCCGATGCCGCGGGCATTTCGGCGGGCCTGCATATTTCCGCCACTGAAATCCGCGATAAAGTCCGCAAATATCAACTGGCCCACGAACCCAATTTCCGCCCCATCATCATCAAGGAGGACATCACTCCGGACGAGCGGGCCTTCATCGAATCGCACCGAGATGAGTTTCCCGAACTGGAAACCATCATGGCGTATCGCCGTTTGTATCCGCGCAATGGCTTCATGGCGCACGTGATTGGCTATGTTGGTGAAGTCAGCGAGGAGATGCTGAACTCCCCGAAGTTCGAACTCTATGAGCCGGGAGACATTGTGGGCCAGTCCGGTCTGGAGGAGCATTACAACGACCTTCTGACCGGCAAGAACGGCTCGCGCCGCGTCATTGTGGACAGCAAGGGCAGGGAAGTCAGGCCTCTCGATCAGCAGCCGCCTGCCGTAGGCAAGTCGCTGCGATTGACGATTGACCTGGACGTACAAAAAGCCGCGGAGACGGCTCTCGAAGGATACAACGGCGCTGTCGTGGCGATGGACACGCGCAGCGGCGAAATTCTGGCCATGGCCAGCCGTCCGGTTTTCGATCCCAACGATTTTGCGGTTCGCGTCTCCCGCAATGAATGGAACCGGCTGGTCACGGACCCGGCTCATCCTCTGCTGAACAAAGCGATTCAGGCGCAGCTGGCGCCAGGATCGACCTTCAAAATCATCATGTCCGTGGCTGGTTTGCAGGAAGGCGCCGCGCAGAACCTGCATGTTTTCTGCGGCGGCGGCGCGACATTCTACGGCCATCGTTATGCCTGCCACGGCAAGCATGGCGCTACGGATATATCAAAGGCAATTACGCAATCCTGCGATACGTTCTTTTACACGCTCGCGGACCGTTTGGGAATTACCAAAATCTCCAAATGGGCCACCTCTTTTGGCCTGGGCAGCAAGACGGGAATTGACCTGCCCAACGAGGTCAGCGGCACCATGCCCTCCGAGGAGTGGAAGATCAGGAACTTCCGCCAGAAATGGTATGCGGGTGAGACCATCTCCGTTGCCATCGGGCAGGGCGCGGTAGCAGCTTCGCCCATGCAACTGGCGCGGGCCATTGGAGGCATGGCCATGGGGGGCCTGCTGCAGCGGCCGCATCTGGTGGCGAATGACCAGTTGCCGGACCAGTATAAGAAAACCGCCAGTTCCGATTCGTCTGATGCGGTTCGGGTACCGCTCAATCCGCAGAACTGGATCACCATCACCAATGCCATGGCGGGTGTACTGGAGCCGGGCGGAACAGCCAGCAGCGCACACATACAGGGGGTGGATATTGCCGGCAAAACCGGGACTGCTCAAGTGGTGAGCCACGCGTTTCGCCAGGGCAAGGGCAAGCTGGGCAGCTCTTTCAACGACAATGTCTGGTTTGTCGGCGTCTCTCCGCGGCGCAACCCGGAGATCGTGGTTGCGGTGCTGCTGGAGCATGGGTTAAACAGCGCTCTGGCCGGGCGCGTTGCCACCCAGGTCATCAAAACATATGTCGAGAAGCAGCGCCGCATTCGCAGTAACCCCACTCTCTTCAGTGACAAGAACACCCCCGATTCAGTCCCGGTAGCAGCCTTGTGGAATGGTGACGAGATGAGCCAGGACGATTCCGGTCGGGAGGTCGCTGAAGATCATCTTCATGCCGGAACGGTCCTTCTCGCGATGAGAACGCCCCCGGCTGCAATCCCCAAAAAATCGAATATCTTTGGTGCGGGCAAAAATTAATGCGTCGCTTTCTCTCTTTTCGTGATTTTGACTGGGTCCTCCTGGGATTTGTGCTGTTGATTTGCACTTTGGGCGTAATTGAGATTTACAGCACCACCTATGGCACCAAATTTGCCGGATCGCATGTCCGGCAGATTTACTGGATACTGGCCGGACTCGGCCTCATGTTTATCATTAGCCTGGTGAATTACCAGCTCCTGCTGGAGCGTTCCCACTGGATCTATATTGCTGCCGTGGCCGGGCTGCTGGCGGTGGCCTTCTTTGGCAAGAAGTATCTGGGCGCCAAACGCTGGATTCAGCTTCCAGGAGGGCAGCATTTTCAGCCTTCCGAGTGGGTCAAGCTGGTTCTGATTCTCATGCTTGCCCGGTATTTCACTCTCAATCCTGACCGGGAGACCACTCTCTCTGATGTGGTCAAAGCCGGACTGATCGTGGGCGTTCCCATGCTCCTGGTCCTGAAGCAGCCGGATCTGGGGACAGCGCTGACCTATCTGCCGGTAGCGCTCATGGCCCTGTTTTTGGGGGGAATACAGTTCCGCCATGCAGCCGGGATTGTGGTGCTGGCCGGAGTACTCATGCCCATGCTCTGGCATTTTGGGCCCCGAGTGCACCTGATTAAGCAGTATCAGAAAGACCGGCTCACGGCTTTTATGCATCCGGAAGCCGATTCGCAGAAGAGCGGGTATCAGCTTGAACAATCGAAAATCGCCGTAGGCCACGGCGGTATCTGGGGACGCGGTATCCGGGGCGGATCGCAGACCCAGGGCAATTTTCTGCCTGAGCCGCATACCGATTTTATTTTTGCTGCCTGGGCGGAAGAGCATGGCTTTGTAGGCGCTGTTGGTCTTCTGCTGCTATACTTCATGGTGTTGACGCGTTTGATCCAGAATGCTCAGACTGCGCCTGATCGCGCAGGCGGCTTCCTGGTGATGGGTGTGGTTGCAGTTTTGTTTTTCCACATTCTGGTCAATGCCGGCATGGTGGTAGGCTTTATGCCCGTCACCGGGATTCCATTACCGCTGATGAGCTACGGTGGTTCATCATTGCTGTTTATGTTTTTGGCGCTGGGGATAGTGATGAATGTCCGAATGCGCCGTTTCGTGAACTAAGCCGGGCAAAAGGCCCCGGACCAGCAGTTTCAACAAAATTAAACGTTATGTCCTTACGTCATAAAGAGGGCAGCCCGGCCATAATTGGAAGAGCCGGAGAGGAACCAGAAGACGTTTTTTCGGGCGGGTAACGGCCCCGCGGAGCGGCCACAAACCCGGAAATTCCAAGGTGCAAAGATTCTTCACAGTTGTCAGAAGATTGCAGCGGCTTCATGCCGGACGAGATTCCCGAATCGGGAATCGTTTGGGAGGGCCGTCGTGTATTTCCTGTACAGAAACAATCCCAGCACTGGTGCATACTGCGTCCGTGGCCCACACGACGCATTGATTTCCTCTCCATCTCCCGGCCGGTATGCCTGGCACGAGTCCAGGCCGGAGAGAATGAATGTCAAAAGAACTATTTGTGTCCTCGACCCCGCACGAAACCAAGGTCGCGATCACGGAAGAAGATCAGTTAGCTGAAATATATTTCGAACGCGAGAATGAATACACTCTCGCAGGTTCCATTTACAAAGGAAGAGTAACGCGCGTGCTGCCCGGCATGCAGTCGGCCTTCGTCGATATCGGGCTGGAGCGCGATGCGTTTCTCTACGTCACCGACTTTCTTCTGGAAGAAGACGAAGAGGTCGATGTTCTGGATCAGGGGCGTCCGCCGCGCCACTCTGCATCGCGCGGAGAAGAACATCCAGCAACGATTGAAGCCCGCGAAAGCGTTGCGCCTCTGCCGTCCTCCCCGGAAGATGAAGTGGAAGGCGCAGAAACTGCGGAGCCGGGCGGCAGCCATCAGGAAGCGGAAGGGGATGGCGCGCGCAAATGGCGTGGCCGCCGTCGCCGCCGTGGCGGGCGGAATTTTCCTGAGCGAGTGGAGCGCGAACAGCGCGCCCCGGAACCCGCGATGGAATCGCATCCCGAGCAACTTGAACGCCAGGAGCGCCCCGAACGGCAGGAACGTCCGGAACGTCAGCGTCAGGAGCGCGTAGAGCAACCTGAACCGGCGCGCGCGGAAGAGCCTGCTGATTTTCAGGCGATGGTTCTGCCGGGCGAGTCTATTTCCAAGTATCAGCCGCATGCTACGCCGCAACCTGCGGCCCGGAGCACGGCGGCTGTTCCGTCTGCGCCCCGTCCGCGGCCATCCACGGAATATTCGATTGATGCCTCGCAGTTTTCGGCCGGTTCCGTTGTCCTGCCGGGCGAATCCCTAGCCAAGTACAAGCAGGAAGAGCATGTTGCCGCGCCAGCAGCGCGGCAGTCTAAGCCGGAAGCCGAGACATCCCAGGAGGTCTTTGGCGCCCTGATCGATACTGCTCAAGCGTCCGAGGAGCCTGAACCGGCTCGCGCTGAGCATTTCACTCCGCTGGAAGAAGCTGAAGAAGAAACGGAGATCATGCCGCCAGCGGCTGCGGAGCTAACCGAGTCGTTTACAGCTACGAATGAGCCTTTCCATGCCGGCGCTTCCGGTCCTGAAGATGCCGAAGTTGAATATCACGAGCACAGCGTCAATGGCGCAGATGCTTCGCTGGATGAATCACAGCAAGCCGCTCATGCCACGCCTTCCTCTGATCCGCGCAGTCTCTATGCACCTGGAGCAGGACTGCTGGAAGAAGAAGAAATTGAGGAAGACGAAAGCGACCTGCCCGGCTTCATCGAACACATGGACCTTTCTGACGACGAAGAGCTGGAAGAAGAGGTACTGAATCCTCAGGGCGACCAGCTTGTGCCCATGGGCGATGAGATTGTCGAGGCGGTGCGCGAAGCTCATGTCAGCGAACGCGCTACCGGAGATTACGAAGCCGAAGGCCTGACGGACGACATGGACGAAGCGGAAGAAATCGAGGCCGCAGGCGAAGACCTGGAAGGCGAAGAGGACGAAGAAGAACTCGGCAAAATGGAAGAAGCTGGAGGTGAGGATCTGCGCGCGGAGCACCGTGCCGGGACCGGAACCGCCGGTTTTCAGCAGCGTACGGACCGCCGGGGTGACCGTCAGGGCGGCCGCCGGCCTGGCCGCCGCATGAGAGGCCGTCCGCGGCCGTTAGCCACGCGCCAGCAGCCTGTGATCAGCGATCTTTTGAAGGAAGGCCAGGAAATCCTGGTGCAAATCGCCAAGGAGCCTATCGCCAGAAAAGGCGCGCGGATCACCAGCCACATCGCACTGCCTGGCCGGTACCTGGTTTACATGCCCACGGTGCACCACACCGGCGTCTCGCGGAAGATCGCCTCGGATGAAGAGCGCCAGCGCCTTAAGCGCATCGTGCTCAGCGAGCGCGGCGATTCGCATGGCGGCTTCATCGTGCGCACTGCGGCTGCCGGAGCCAGCGAAGACGAGCTTCGGGCAGATATCCGGTTTCTGATCAATATGTGGAACGAAATTCGCAACCGCGCGGAGAGTTCGAAGGCCCCTGCGCTTCTCTACCACGATCTGAATCTGGTCGAGCGCATTCTGCGTGATCAGGTGACTGCCACCTTTACCTCCATCTGGTCGGACACGGAGCAGGAATACGAGCGCATTCTGCGTTTCGTCAGTCATTTCCAGCCGTCGATGGTGAAGCGCGTCAAGCTGTACACCAAGGACACGCCGCTGTTCGAGCAGTTCAACATTACGGATGAGGTCAACAAGGCGCTGAAATCGAAAGTCTGGCTTAAGAGCGGCGGCTACATCGTCATCAATCAGACGGAAGCCCTGGTTGCCATCGATATCAACACAGGCAAGTTCGTGGGCAAAACCTCGCGTCTGGAAGATACGATTGTCAAAACCAACATCGATGCGGTGAAGGAAATCGTGCGCCAGATTCGCCTGCGCGATCTGGGCGGCATTATCGTGATCGACTTTATCGACATGGACGAGCGCAAGAACCGCCAGCGGGTGATGCAGGCGCTGGAGGAAGCTCTCAAGGCCGACCGTGCTCCGTCCAAGGTGCTGCAGTTCAACGATTTTGGTTTGGTGGCGATTACGCGCAAGCGAGTCAAGCAGTCACTGGAGCGTACGCTGGGCCAGCCGTGTCCCACATGCGTGGCCACGGGCATGATCAAGTCTGTAACCACCGTGTGCAATGAAATTTACGTCGAGATGCGCAAAATGAGCCGGCACTTCGAGCACGATGTGATACTGCGCGTGAATCCCGAAGTGGCCAAGGCGCTGAAGACCAACAGCGGACGCTGGCTGCAGGAACTGGAAGAGGTGGCCCGCCATACCGTGCTGGTCAAATCCGATCCGTTGCTGCATCCCGAACACTTCGACATACAGTAGCCGCGCATCGGTATTGCACACATTTCAGGGCGTGTGGCACAGCGATCTGTGCCACACGCCGCCTTCGTTTTTGGCCATGATTTTTCCACTTACGCACCTGTAAAGTAAACGCCGGTTACCCATGTCCACCAGAGGGCCAGGGACTACGACAAATAACGGACGATATCTGGAGGTCCTTAGTAACTACTCAGTAAAAATAGTGAACCGTGTGCATCAACACCACCATAACTTGTGGGTTAACCGAACTTATACTCATGATTTTGATATAACCAGCCCTCAACACAGGCTTTACGCCGAAAACATACGGGAAAAGCGGGACGAAACCAGAAGTTCTCACTTGACCCACCGGTATTAACCTGGATATAACTCGCTTCGAACCTGAAGTTTTCCCCCCGAGAAGAAAACAAGGAAACTCCTCCACAGGCCTCCGGTGAGGCCGAGAACCCGACTGTGGAAAGGGCTACATTTATGGGCGCAGATTCACGTGAGGTAATGAACATTCGTCAGGCGTCTCAGTATCTGGGGATAAGTCCCGACACGCTTTACAAGTACGTTACTGAGGAAAAGATTCCTGCATTCAAGCTGGGTAATCGCTGGAAATTCAAAAAAACAATTTTGGACCAGTGGATGGAACAAAAAAGCGCGATGAATATGGGCGGCGCCAGGAAAAAACCAAAAGCTGCCAGAGTAGTTGCAGGCAGGTAGGGCCGGAACGAGAACGGGAAATTCAGGCGAAGAAGGCGGACAGTATGTTTGGATTAGGTTCAGCAAAGTCGATTGTCGGACTGGACATTGGTTCCAGTTCTATCAAGGCAATTGAACTGAAGCGCGGGCGCGGCGAAATTCAGGTTTCGCATCTGGGAGTCGAACCCCTGGCCAGCGACATTGTGGTCGATTCCATGATCGTCGATTCGGGCAGTGTCTCCAGCGCGATCAGCAAAATTTTCAGCGAACGCGGAATCAAGAGCCGTTCCGTGGCCACTTCGGTCAGCGGCCATTCGGTGATCGTGAAAAAGATCAGCGTGCAGCCTATGAGCGAGGCCGAACTGGCGGAAAGCATCAACACCGAAGCGGCCCAGCACATCCCGTTCGATATTACCGACGTGAACGTGGATTTCGACATCCTCAATCCCGAGGACACAGGCCAGCAAATGGATGTGCTTTTGGTGGCGGTGAAGAAAGACAAAATTCTGAACTACACCAACGTGCTGTCTCTCGCCGGGAAAACGCCAGCCGTGGTGGATATTGACGCCTTCGCGCTCCAGAGTTGCTACGAGTACAACTATCAGCCGGCCCCCGATTCCACCGTGGCCCTGCTGAACCTGGGCGCCAGCGTTATGAATATCAACATCGTGAAGGGCTCCACGCCACTGTTTACCCGCGATGTGAGCGTTGGCGGGAACCAGTACACCGACTCTCTGCAGAAGGAACTGGATCTGAGTTTCGAAGACGCGGAGAACCTCAAGCTCGGCCGAAAGGTCGGCACGGTGAGCGAGGACGCCAAACTTCCCATCCTGCATCAGGTGACGGAAATTATCGTGCTTGAAATTCAGAAGACTTTCGATTTCTTCCGCGCTACCGCGCCGGGAGAGCACATTGAGCGCATTTACCTGGCCGGCGGTTCATCAAGAGTACCGGGGCTGGTGGAGGCCCTGCGCCAGGAGTTCTCCCTGCAGGTGGACGTGCTGAATCCCTTTCAGCGGATTCTGCCCTCCCTGGATGCGGCGGAGAACGAGATTATCGATCAGAATCCGGGACAACTCGCGGTCGCCGTGGGACTGGCCCTGAGGAGCTTTGAAGACCTATGATTCGCATCAACCTGCTTGGAACTCCTAAATCGCGCCGCGGCAGCGGCGGTCGCAGGCAGACGCCTGCTGCCGTTTCCAGTGGCGAAGGACTGCCCTCAGTCATTCTCGGGCTCATTGCCGTGGCCCTGGTGGGCGGCGGATTATTTGTTTGGTATCTGATGCTCGAAAAAGAGGGTGACAAACTGCAAAAGGACCTTCAGGTCCAGTTGCAGGAAAACCAGAAACTGGCCGGCGTTAAACAAAAATATGAAGAGAGCAAGCGGAAAAAGGAAGCGTTCGAACGCCGAGTGAAAGTGATTGACGAACTGAAGGACGCTCAAAAGGGCCCGGTCGATCTGCTGAATCTGGTGGCTGATACGGTCAATGGCACGGACGCGATATGGCTGGAGACCATGACCAATGATGGCCGGAGTATTGATTTCACCGGCACCGCTCTCTCGCCCAACGCCGTGGCGGACCTCATGGCGAATCTGCGTAAGACGGGTGCGTTCAAATCGGTGGATATCAAGGAGACCTCGCAGGACGGCTCCACGAAAGCCCTCCAGGTCTTTAAGTTTGAACTGATCTGCGAGATCGGCAAGGAAGAAAAGAAAACAGCATAAAGGCTGCGGACGGGATTGTTATGAAATTTGATGAAATGTCGGCATTTACACGGTTTGGAATCATGCTGCTGGTGGCAGGACTTCTCGGAGTCGGCGCGTATTGGATGGTCTTGAAACCCAAGGTGGACGAAAACAAATCTCTGGAAGCGAAAATCGCGGCCAAGAAATCCGAGAATGACCAGCTGCGGACTTATATTCCCAAGCTGGCGGATATGGACAGTCAGATCGCGCATCTTCAGGAGCAAATCGAGTTGGAAAAGAAGATTGTGCCTGAAGAAAAGGATGCTGACCGTTTTATCAAGCTGCTGCACGACACGGCGTCGGGTGCCGGAATTGAGATACGCCGTTACACGGCGCTTCCGGGATCAAATCATGAGTTTTATGGCGAAGTGCCGTTCGCGATCGATATTGACGGGCCGTATTACTCGGTTCTGAATTTCTTCGGCCGCGTTAACCATCTGGAACGCATCGTCAATATCACGAACATGCAGATGGCGAACCCAAAAAATACCGGGTCGGCCAAGGTCAGGGGGGCCTACACCTTTGCCCCTCAGGAAACGGTGGTCGCCAGTTGTACCGCAACGACATTCTTCAGCCATGACCAGCAGGCGTCAGCAACGCCGCCCGCTTCCGGGCCAAAGAAATAGAGGCTGAAGCAGCAAGCAGAGGAAACCAGGATGATGAAGTCAAAGCTGATTCAAATTGCAGTACTGGCAACCGCTCTGGCGGCAATGGCCGCCGGGCAGCAGAATACAAACCCGGCCAGCCAGCCGGCGAATACCAACGGTGCGGCAAAGAAGAGCGGCAGCATGGAGAATACAAAGAAACCGGCTGCCGGAAACTCTGTCTCTGCCGGCGCGAAAGGCCCGGCAGTGACTGTGAGCAAAAGCGGTCCTGCGAAAACGGCGCCCGCGCCCGCTCCACCGGTAAAGACTTCTGGCCCGGCTAAAGTGCCTGTGGTGGTGGTGAACCAATCGGCAAAGCAGCCTGCCAGCTCGAAGAAAAACAGCCCCGCGACAAGTGGTGCAAAAACCAGTGTCACAAAATCTACTGTAGTCCAAACGCCAAAACCCACAGTAAAGCCCGTGAACAAAAGCGCTTCCGGCAACAACCCGGCCAGCGCTGCGGCGACGCCGCCGGAAGGCGCCCACGGGCGAAGAGACCCTTTCGTGAGCGTAATCAAGACTCAGGAGAACGGAGCGCCAGGGCCGATACTGCCACCCTGTTCTACTGGCAAGAAGTGCCTGTCCATTCCGCAGATTGTCCTGCAGGGCACAGTCAAGGATCAGGACGGAAAGATGATTGCGCTGGTAGCCAATGGTCCACGTACTTATTTTCTGCGGGAGAACGACCAGGTATTCAATGGCAGTGTGATCAAAATTACGGTGGATTCGGTTATTTTCCGCGAGTCCGTTACCGATAAGTTAGGACACGAATCAAGCCATGAGGTGGTAAAGAGGCTCACTCCGGCTACTTAGGCCGGGTGGTCAGGTATTGAAACAGTAACTAAAGCAGAACAGTTTGGAGCAGTTTGGGCTGAACCAGGGAAGTAGTATAGCCGTCAGGTGACGGGAAAGCTAATTTTTTAAGCGGCACAGCTTTTATGCCGCGTAAAGTGCGGAAATGATTTCCGTAGCGTGGGGAGACAAAGATGAGAAGGCTAAAGCAACTGCTGGGAACAATATTGCTGGCTGCCATGACGAGTACTGCGTCAGCCACTTCCGCTTCACTGTTGTCCGGAGTTCGGGTGGATGCCCGCGATAACGCCGGAGTAGTTACTATCCAGGCAAGCGGGAACTTTACTCACACCGAGTATCGTCCAACGGACAGCCTGATTCTGGTTGACCTGGCAGGAGTTTCTCTCGCCCATCCGGATACTCAGTTACACAGCGTTTCCGTACCAGGCGTGCTTTCCTGGCGGGTGGTTGGATACCGTTATGCCAGTGGCGCCGAGGTGGCTCGGGTAGAGCTGAACCTTGCGCCCGGCGCCCAGGTGAAGGTCGCCGATGTTGAGCATGGAGTCGAATTAAGAGTCGTTGGACCCTCGGGCACAGGTGCAGCGCAGTCCGCGAACGCACAACCGGCGGAGCCGAAGAAGCTTTTGCCTTCCGGCCATGTATTTGCCTCCGCGCGCGCGGCGAAGACTTCTGATCCCAGCCATATCCGCAACGTTTCGATTGTCCGGAGCAAAGAAGGACTGGACGTGGAAATCACCGCGAATGGCCCGATTGCCGCAACCACCATGAAGCTGAGCTCGCCCGACCGCGTGGTAGTTGATATTCCCAATTCAATACTGGATGGAAGCAAGCGCGAGATTGCGGTGAACGGCGGCAGCGTAAAGGATGTACGTGTTGCCCGCTATCAAAACGCTCCGCCGTCTACACGTGTGGTGCTGGATCTGCTTTCGGCGAAAGACTTTGAGGTGGTGCCGGGAACCAACAAGCTCGTGGTCAAACTCAGAGAGCCGGTTGTTGCAAACCCTAAAGCGCCGGTTGTTGCAAACCCTAAAGCGCCGGTAAACGCTCAGCGGGAAGATAAAGCGCAGCTGGCCCTGCAGCAGCCTGCCGTTGTCCCTGCCGCTCCGGAAAAGGTTAGTGTTCAGCCGCTTCTCGATAAAACTGCAGAGGCTAAGTCCGCGGAACCCAAGTCTGTCGAAGCAAAGACGGCCCCGGCTTATGTGATTACCGAACCCAGGATTACAGCTGGCCAGGCGGGAAAAACGACCGAATTGCCAAAGAGCTCCGAGCAGGTTCGCGCGGAAATCGCAGCCGCACACTTTACCGCAGCCGAACCGTCAACGGTTTCTCCTGGCGCCAACACGCCTCCCTTTTTGGCGAGTGCAAGTCTGGCAGCCAGCCCGGCCATGGTGAACGCGGCCTTGCAGCAACAGGCCCAGTTAACGGCTGCTCCGACGAGCCAAATCTCCGGATGCAATACCGGGCGGTACACGGGTGACCCCTTCTCCATCAATGCGAAGGACGTTGACCTGAAAGATTTCTTCCGTCTCATTCATGAGATTAGCGGACTCAATATCGTGCTGGACCAGGCTGTTCATGGCAGCCTTACCATTGTTCTGGACGACGTACCCTGGGACCAGGCTTTGGCCATTGTGCTTTCCAATAATGGTTTGGACTGCGTGCTGCAGGGCAATGTGCTCCGGATCGCGACGATTGATACCCTTCGCGCCGAGGCGGAATCCCGGCACGCTCAGCAGGATGCCCAGGCGCTGGCCGTTCCCAAGCAGACGGTGACGCGATACCTGAGCTATGGACACTCGAAGGATGTGATGCCGATCATCAAGAAATTCCTTTCGCCCCGCGGCGATGTGGTGTCCGATGATCGCAGCAATGCTTTGATTATCGAAGATATACCCAGCGTTATTCCCAAAATCGACGCACTGCTCCCCCTGCTGGATCGCAAGACTCCGGAGGTGGAAATCGAGGCCCGGGTAGTCTCTGCCAGCCGAAGCTTTGCCCGAGACATTGGCACGCAGCTCGGCGTGGGTTGGGGCGACAGCCATACCTCCATAGGTGGATTGAATGGCAACCCCAGCCCCATTATTGATACCAACTCAAATCCGGGACTGATTTTTGATCAGAACACTAAAGGCGCTATTCCACTGTTCTCAAATCTGCCAGCCGCAGGTGGCAATGCTGGTCTGTCTTTGCTGCACAACAATGGCTTATTCCGCCTGGATTTTATTCTGAGTTTGGCGGAAAACCGTGGCCTGGCCAAGATACTTTCTCGCCCACGAATCATCACCTTTAACAACGTTAAAGCGGTGATCAAGCAGGGGCAGAAGATTCCTATTGTCACGCCTGCGCAGTTGGGCGGACCTCCCACGGTCACATATCTTGACGTGGTCCTCCGCCTCACCGTGACCCCGCAAATTACTGCGGAGCACACGATCTTTCTGGATATCGACGTGGAAAGCACTTCCATCAACGGCAAATTCAGCCCTGGAGTTAATCCCAGTCTGAATACCGCGCAAGCCACCACCCAGGTCCTGGTGAGTGATGGAGGCACGGTTGTGGTGGGCGGGGTGATTGTGACCCAGAACACGATTTCGGTCGATCAGGTCCCGCTGCTGGGCGATATCCCGGTGCTGGGTAATCTGTTTAAGCACCGCGCGGTTACCACCTCAACCAACGAACTGATCTTCTTCATTACTCCAAGAATCCTGGAGACCTAGATTAGATACAGGCCCCGGCTGCCAGTGCCGGGGCCTTGTTGTGTCTGCTCCATTTCAGCGCAACGGTTACAGTCTTGTACGTGATTGACTGGACGATACCGAGTTCACACGTCACAATTGAAAGCAATGAACTATACGCTCCGGCAGCAAAAACTTGCGGCTGAACTTAAGCGGTATGGTGTGGACGCTCTCCTGGTCATACACCTGCCGAACATCAGATATCTGTGTGGTTTTACCGGCAGTTCGGGTGCCCTGCTGATTGTGGCCGGGAACCAGGCGCCTCGCGTTACCCTCTTTACCGACGGCCGCTATACGCAGCAGGCCGCCGTGGAGGTACAGCAGGGGAAGGTGACCATCTCGAAAAAGCCCGCCTGGCGGGCGGCGGCACTTCGAGCGCAGCAGGCTGGGGTTTCGCGCCTGGGCTTTGAGCCGGGCCATCTTACCTTTGGAACCTATCAGGAACTAAGCCGGGAACTGCGGGGCAAAGTCCGGGTTAAACCCGTGGGTGGAATTACGGAGCGTCTGCGCGAGGTGAAAGACTCGGATGAGATTGAGCAGATGCGAGCGGCAGCGGTACTTGCTTCTGGTTTATTCGCCAGCGTGATTGCTGCCATTCGTCCAGGAATATCGGAGACCGCAGTCGCGGGAGAGCTGGAGAAGCTTGCGCGGCATGCGGGCGCGGAAAAAATGTCTTTCGACACGATTATTGCCTCTGGACCGCGCTCGGCGCTGCCTCATGGCCGGGCTTCGTCCCATGGCATTCCAGACAGCGGATTTATAATCCTGGATTACGGTGTTATACTCGCCGGTTACTGTTCTGACATGACCCGCACTGTTCACGTGGGACCAGTCTCCACGAAACGCAGGCGTATGTACGAAACCGTGCGGGAAGCGCAGCTTGCTTCCATTGCGGCCGTAAAACCTGGAGCCGAGGCTGGCGACGTGGACAAAGCAGGGCGTGAAGTAATTCGCAAAGCAGGCTTTGGATCTTATTTCACGCACTCAACGGGACATGGAGTCGGAATTGAAATACATGAGTCTCCCCGGCTGGCGAAGGGGCAGACGCAAAAGCTTGTTCCGGGCATGATCATCACCATAGAACCCGGAGTTTACCTGCCTGATGAAGGCGGAGTTCGAATAGAAGACATGGTCCTGGTCACTGAGTCGGGGTGTGAGATCCTTACACCCGTCTCAAAAGACCTGGCCGAGCTGTAAGTCGGAGAGCTGAAGACATTCATGAATCAAAAAGAGCTGAAAGAGCTTGTTGAGTTTTTAATCGAGAAGGATATTTCCGAATTTGAGCTGGAGCGTGGCGACGTAAAGGTCAGGATTAAGCGTGCCCTGGGGCACTCGGAACCTGTCCATTACCCGATGCATCTGCCTGCTGTTGCCAATTCAGTACCGGTGCCTGCGCCAGCTGCCGCGCCCGCAGCGGTGAGCGCACCCGCTCCTCAGGAGCAGTTACACGAAGTGAAATCGCCCATTGTGGGAACTTATTATGAGGCTCCTGGCCCCGGTGCTCCGCCTTTTGTGAAGGTGGGAGACACCGTGGATGCCGGCCAGGTGCTGTGCATCATTGAAGCCATGAAGCTCATGAATGAAATTGAGTCCGATAGCGCAGGCGAGATTGTAAAAAAACTGGTCACGAACGGTCAGCCGGTGGAATACGGTCAGCCTTTATTTTTGATACGCCCTCGGGCGTGATTTACTGGACCACCGACTTTTGAAGCCGCATCCGAATGTTCAATAAGATCCTTATAGCCAACCGTGGTGAAATTGCACTGCGGGTCATTTGTGCCTGCAAAGAGCTGGGCATTAAAACCGTTGCCGTGTACAGCGAAGCTGACCGCAACTCGCTGCACGTTCGCTTTGCCGACGAAGCCATCTGCATTGGGCCGCCTCGTTCGGGCGAAAGCTACCTGAATATACCCTCGGTGATCAGCGCGGCTGAAATCACCAGCGTTGACGCCATTCATCCGGGGTACGGGCTGCTGAGCGAAAATGCCAACTTTGCCGAGGTGTGTGAAGCTTCAGGCCTGAAATTTATCGGGCCACTGCCGGATGTGATCCGGCTGATGGGTGAAAAAGAGAAGGCCCGGCAGGCGATGAAGAAGGTGCAGGTTCCCGTTCTTCCCGGATCCGATGGCGTGATCACCAGCGCGGACGAGGCCAAAGAGTGGGCGCGGACTATTGGCTATCCCGTGATTGTGAAAGCCTCGGCGGGCGGCGGCGGACGCGGCATGAGGGTGATTCGCGCGGAATCCGAGATTGAGAACCTCTACAATTCCGCGCAGGCGGAGGCAGCCGCTGCTTTTGGCAACGGCAATCTCTACATGGAGAAGTTCATCGAACGGCCCCGCCACATTGAATTCCAGATTCTGGGGGACAGTTATGGCAAGGTCATCAGTCTGGGAGAGCGCGAGTGCAGCATTCAGCGCCGCCATCAGAAACTGCTGGAAGAGTCGCCTTCCACTCGCGTGACCGAGGAAATGCGGCAGCAGATTGGCAGGAAGCTGGAAAGCTGCCTCTCGGAAATTGGCTATCACAACGCGGGTACGGTCGAGTTCCTGATGGACGAAGATGGCAGTTTGCACTTCATCGAGATGAATACCCGCATTCAGGTGGAGCATCCGGTCACGGAGATGGTGACGGGGATCGATCTGGTGAAATCCCAGATCATGATTGCCGCAGGCGCACAACTAAGCGACATTATCCCTGTAATGGACCGCAAGGGCATACGCGGACACTCCATTGAGTGCCGTATCAATGCCGAACATCCGGAAAAATTTACGCCCTCAGCCGGCAAGATCAAGACTTTCCACGTTCCCGGCGGACTGGGTATTCGGGTAGATACGGCGGCTTACGCCGAAGGTGTGATTCCACCCTACTATGACTCGCTCATCGCCAAGCTGATTACTCATGGCAAGGACCGCGCCGAGGCCATCATGCGCATGAAGCGGGCCCTGGAGATGTTCATTGTGGAAGGAATTCATACAACGATTCCGCTGCATCGCCAGATTCTGGATGACGAAGAGTTCAAAGCCGGCCATCTCGACACCAAATTCATGGAGCGGTTTTTTGCCCGGAGGCAGGAAGAGCGCTCGCAGAAAGCCGGACTGCCGGGTTGAGTCCCGGAATCCAGCTACCGCGTGTTTATCCCATCATTGATGCAGCTCAGTTCAGCAGTGCCGGTTCGCTGGAACCGGTGCTGCGTTTCGCAGAAGAGCTGGTCCATGCCGGAGCGACGCTGATTCAATATCGCGACAAGTCGCAAAACGTTCGCCGCATGCTGAGTTGCGCGCGCGAGTTGCGGCGGATCACGCGAGACCGGGCCAGACTCATCGTCAATGACCGTACGGATATTTGTCTGGCCGCCGAAGCCGATGGCGTCCATCTGGGTCAGGATGATCTCTCTCCTCAGTCCGCTCACCGTATATTTACGGAGACAGGCAAGGCGCTCTGGATCGGCCTCTCCACTCATAATCCCGAACAGCTTCGCGAGGCCAGCACGCTGCCAGCGGACTATCTGGCTGTTGGCCCTGTCTTTGTGACTACGGCCAAGGCCAATCCTGATCCGGTAATTGGCCTGGAGGGAGTACGCCAGGCACGGACGCTTACCAACAAACCCATGGTTGCGATTGGGGGAATCACCCGAGGGAACTGCCGTGACGTTATTGAGGCCGGGGCAGATTCGGTGGCCGTGATCACGGATCTTTTAGGTTCTCCGGCAAAAGCTGTAGAGGACTTTATTCGCATTTTGGGGTAAAACATACAGAACCATGTCAACCACCCCTAAAGCGCAAGCTGCTGCCGGTGAGAGAAGCGGCAGTCCTGAACTGGTCAAAGGCCTGGGTCTAACCAGCGCCACCACGCTGGTCATGGGTTCCATGATCGGCTCCGGCATCTTCCTTGTTTCGGCGGAAATCGCGCGCGAGGTCAATTCGCCCGGGCTGCTGATCGGCGCATGGCTGGTTACCGGCTTTATGACCATCGTCGGCGCCCTCTCTTACGGCGAGCTGGCTGCCATGATGCCCAAAGCCGGCGGACAGTATGTTTACCTGCGCGAATCCCTCGGCCCGCTGTGGGGCTTTCTTTACGGCTGGACGCTCTTTATGGTAATCCAGACCGGGACCATCGCCGCCGTGGGTGTGGCCTTTGGCAAGTATCTGGGATATTTTTTCCCTGGAGTTGCCGCCGACCGATGGATACTCGGACCGGTACACGTAGGTGTTTGGAAACCATTTGGCCTGGCTCTGGGCAACATGGACATGGGGCTGAACACGCAGAACCTCAGCGGCATCATCGTCGTGGTGTTTCTCACCCTGCTCAACATCTTCGGACTAAAGCTCGGCGCGGCCATACAAAACCTTTTCACCATTGCCAAGGTATCGGCACTGGCAGCTTTGGTGATTGCGGGAATGTTCATTGCGCGCAATGCCAGCGCCATTTCGGCCAACTTCTCAAATTTCTGGCGGATGGATTTTCCGCACTCCGCCAGCGGCACTGCTGCCGGTCCGTTTGTCGGCGTGCTCACGATACTGGCGGTGGCCCAGGTGGGCTCGCTCTTCTCCGCTGACGCGTGGAACAACGTCACGTTTACCGCAGGCGAGGTAAAGAATCCCAAGCGCAATCTGCCACTCTCCCTCGCACTGGGTACCGGCGTAGTCATTCTTCTGTACATCGCGGCAAACTTCACTTACCTGATGCACCTGCCGTTCGATGGCGATCCGCATGGCACTACGGTGATTGCTCGCGGAATCAAATACGCAACAGACCATCCCGAGGTCGCTTCGGTAAAGCCGGAAGATCGTGTGGGAACCGCGGCCATGCTGCAGATGTTTGGCGCGAAGGGCGCCGCGCTGATGGCCGCCGCCATTCTGATTTCCACCTTTGGTTGCTGCAACGGGCTGATCCTCGCGGGTGCGCGCGTCTATTATGCAATGGCCCGAGATGGCCTGTTCTTCAAATCAACGGGCGTGGTGCATCCGACTTACCACACACCTAAAAATGCCTTGATCGTGCAGGGTATATGGACCTGCATTCTCTGCCTTTCCGGAAGCTACTCACAACTGCTGGATTACATCATTTTCGCCGTTCTGGTCTTCTACATACTGACCATCGCAGGCCTGTTCGTGCTGCGGCGCACACAACCCCAGGCGGAACGCCCTTACCGCGCTTTTGGCTACCCCGTGCTGCCCGCCATTTATATTGTGATGGCGTTGTTCATTGATGTCGTATTATTGCGCTATAAGCCGCAATATACCTGGCCGGGCCTGATCATCGTTCTACTGGGCATTCCGGTGTATTTTGTCTGGTCGCGCAGAAGCGCCGCATTGACGCAGGGATAACTCAATCTGAGTAATTAAAAGGAGAATTTTCCGCATGGCCAATTTGTTGGCTACCAAACCGCTCGATACGCTTCTAGCCGAAGCCAGTGACACAGGCGAACACAGCCTCAAACGCGCTCTGGGTCCGGTCAATCTCATTACGCTTGGAATCGGCGCGATTATTGGCGCTGGTATTTTCGTGCTTACCGGCCATGCCGCGGCGGCGAACGCCGGTCCGGCCGTGGTGCTTTCATTCATTCTTGCCGGAATCGGCTGCGCGTTTGCAGGGCTGTGTTATGCGGAGTTTGCTTCACTGATACCCATTGCCGGCTCAGCATACACTTACGGATATGCAACACTGGGTGAGATATTTGCGTGGATCATCGGATGGGACCTGATTCTGGAGTATGCCTTTGGAGCCGCGACCGTGGCTTCAGGCTGGTCCGGGACTATCGTGGCTTTTGCTCAGTCGTTTGGCATCAATATTCCTCCGCAGATTACCGACGTTCCCGGCACTCAAATGGTTTTCTATAACAACCACTGGGTACAACTGGTTACCGTTCAGAAAACACTGCTGGATGCCAATATTGACTGGCATTCTCTTCCGCACGTCACGGCTGTTTTCAATGTAATCGCTTTTCTTGGCATCCTGATGGTCACCACAATTTTGGTGATCGGCATAAAAGAATCGGCAAATTTCAACAGCGCCATTGTTTTTGTGAAGCTGGCAGCCGTGCTGGTCTTTATCGCGATTGCGGGCCATTACGTTTTGCAGCATTATGGACAAGCAAAAACCAACTGGACGCCGTTTATTCCTCCTAATCTTGGCCAGTATGGAATCTATGGATGGTCAGGGATTGCCCGCGGGGCCGCGGTTGTGTTCTTCGCCTATATCGGGTTCGATGCTGTCTCGACCGCCGCGCAGGAAGCTAAAAACCCACAAAAGGACATGCCTATAGGGATCATGGGGTCGCTGGCGATATGCACGATCCTTTACATTGTGGTGTCGTTCCTGCTCACCGGAGTGACGCACTATTCGCAATTGAATGTGGCGGCCCCGGTTTCGCTGGCAATGAGTCAAACTGGCGTATGGTGGGGCGGGCTGCTGGTAAATTCGGGAGCCATTGCCGGCCTGAGCACCGTGATGCTGGTGATGCTGCTGGGGCAATCGCGTGTGTTTTACTCCATGTCCAAAGACGGCTTGCTTTGGAAGTGGGCTGGAGAAGTCCACCCCAAATTTCGCACTCCGTGGAAATCCACCATTATTGTTGGCCTGTTCTGCGCGTTCTTTGCCGCTTTGATTCCCATTGGCGTGCTGGGCGAACTGGTGAGCATCGGCACTCTGCTGGCCTTTGTGATTGTCTGTGTGGGAATCTGGATTTTAAGAAAGAAACGGCCTGAACTGAAGCGCCCTTTCAGAGCACCCTGGGTACCCTTTACTCCGATTATGGGCATTGTCGTTTCTTTGTATCTGATGGCTTCGCTGCCCCGGGATACGTGGATACGGCTTGTGGTCTGGCTGGTGATTGGAATGATCATTTATTTTGGCTATGGCCGTCATCACAGCAAGGTGCAGCAGGCCGCATCGGGCGTGGCTGCTAAGTAACTGTATGCGTTTCCCTGAGCCCTTCGCTGAGGCGAAGGGCTTTTATTTTGAGGCGGTGAGCATTCGTTTAGACGGACTGTTGCCCTGAGGGGAATTCCGGTGTACCTTGTCTGGACGCGCCGAGGCGCTGCCGCAGAGCGCGGCTGAGCAGAGAATAAGCTGGACGCCGCAAAGTTTAATCAGAGCTGAGAGGAACAACAATGGCTAACTCGTTATTTCGGACCAAGCCAATCAAAGAGAGCGATACACCTCTCAAACCGACCATGGGAGCATGGTCGTTAATTGGACTGGGTATTGGCGCTGTTATCGGCGCAGGTCTTTTCGTTCGCACTGCTGACGCTATTTCCCAATATTCAGGTCCATCGGTGACCTTCGCATTCATACTTGCTGGAATTGGCTGCGCTTTTGCCGGGCTGTGTTACGCAGAGTTTGCCTCTATTATTCCTGGGGCGGGCAGCGCATACACCTACTCCTATACCACCATGGGAGAGCTTGTCGCCTGGATCATCGGATGGGACTTGGTTATTGAGTATGCTGTTGGCGCTGCTACGGTTGCAATCTCATGGAGCCAGTATTTCAACAAGGTGTTGCAATATGTTGGCCTGCACATTCCGTATCAATGGTGCCATTCGCCGCTGGAACGCATGGCCGGTTCCGGGCTCCGCGGGATTATCAACCTTCCGGCAATTTTTATTCTTCTGGTGCTCTCTGCCTTGCTCGTCCGTGGCACACGCGAGACGGCTTTCGTCAACAACCTCATCGTGATCGCGAAAATTACAATCGTCATCATGGTCATCGTGCTTGGCTGGGGATTCATCAATCCGGCAAACCATACGCCGTATATCCCCGCGGCCACCACGTACACGAGTCCGGAGGGCATTACGAACGCTTACGGCGGATGGCTGGGAATTCTTGGGGCCGCGGGCATTGTGTTTTTTGCGTTCATCGGATTTGACGCTGTCTCCACGGCGGCGCAGGACGCCAGAAATCCCAAACGCGACATACCCATTGGCATTCTGGGATCGCTGGTTATTTGCACGCTGCTTTATGTCTTGTTTGCTCATGTGCTGAGTGGTGTGGCCACGGTGCAGGATTTCCGGACGACAGGCAGCGAAGCGTCCGTGGTTTTTGCCATTGAGAAATATATGACCGGCTATGGATGGCTGGCAAAATCCGTGACCGTTGCCATTCTTGCCGGTTTCTCGTCGGTCATTCTGGTCATGTTGTATGGGCAGTCGCGGGTCTTTTATGCGATGAGCGAAGATGGTCTGGTCCCTAAAGTATTTTCCGAGATCCATCCCAAATACAAAACACCCTGGAAATCCAACATGCTGTTCTTTGTTTTTACGGCGCTGTTTGCCGCGTTCATTCCAGAGGACATTGTCGGCAAAATGACCAGTATTGGCACACTGTTCGCCTTTATTCTGGTATGCGCCGGTGTGTGGATACTCCGAGTGAACCGCCCAGATCTGAAGAGGGCCTTTAAAACTCCGGCCTTGCCGGTGGTGGCGACATTTGGCATTATCGTGTGCGGCGCCATGATCTACGGGCTGGGCTGGACCAATTGGGCGCGACTGTTGGTCTGGCTTGTGATTGGGTTCGTTATATATTTTAGCTACAGCAGAAAACACAGCAAGCTGACAACCGAAGCAAGAGAGCTTGCCACGGCTATGGCACAAAAGTGAGACAGCAATCACATTGATTTTTTGGCCCTCCGCTTCGGCTGGAGGGCTTTTGTTTTAGAATCAGCTCGAACCGGAGTACTTCCGTATCTTGCGAAAATTTCGCACATTGATGATTCTTTCCGGCGCTTTGCTGCTGCTTACGGCGGCGGGGACCGCCGGATTCCGCTTTATTGAGCACTGGAGCTGGTTTGACAGCTTCTATATGGTCGTCATTACCCTGAGCACCATTGGCTACCAGGAGGTGCATCAACTTTCTTATGCCGGACGTGTATTCAATATCGGTCTGATTGTCGCGGGCGTGGTCATGGTATTTTTGATGATCGGATCGCTGACCCAGGCTTTGCTGGAATTTGAACTGGTCCGGTTGTTTGGAAAACGCAAAATGCAGCGCGAAGTCGCCAATCTCAAAGGCCATTACATTATCTGCGGCGCGGGCCGGGTGGGCACCAGCGTGGCCAGCGAGTTGGCGCGCAAGCCGTGTCCGTTTGTGATCGTGGAGAGAGAGGGGAAACTGGTTTCAGAGCTGGAACCTGGCTGGCTGACTCTGGCGGGAGACGCAGCCAGCGAAAAGGTCCTGCACGATGCCGGCGTGGAACGGGCCAGCGGCCTGGTGGCGGCAACTACCACCGACGCGACCAATATCTATATCGTGCTCACGGCGCGCAGTATGAATCCCGGACTGAAGATTATCGCCCGGGCCAGCGAGCGCGCGGCAGAGAAGCACCTGAAGACCGCCGGAGCGAACATTGTGATCTCGCCGTATGCCGCCGCCGGACATCGGATTGCCCAGACTTTTCTGCGGCCCAACGTGCTGGATTTTCTCGATATCGCCACCGCAAACTCGGGAGCGCTGGAAATGCTCATCGAAGAGATCAAGGTGAACGCGCAATCTCCGCTGGCGGGCGCGAGCGTGGGGAGTTCGGGGATTCATCACCAGTTTGGCATCATGGTGCTGGCCATCCGCCGCGCCGGTGGTGAAACACGCTTCAATCCCCGGGCCAACGATGCTATTCATGCCGGAGACTTCCTGATCGTGATGGGCGAACCGGCGCAGTTAGGAAAACTGGAAGCTTTGGCTGCCCAGACGGTATCGGCATAAAAAATGAAAATTGTTACCGCAGAAGAGATGCGCGCCATTGATCTCGCCACCACCGTGCGTTATGGCGTGCCCTCGCTCGTGCTCATGGAAAATGCCGGCGCGGCCACAGCCGAATTTGCGGTGAAGCACTTTGAATTTGCTTCGGTCTGTGTGATTTGCGGCAAGGGGAACAATGGCGGCGACGGTTTTGTGGCTGCACGAAAACTGCATGAGCTGGGCAAACAGGTTTTTGTGCTGGTGCTGGCGGCGGGCGCCGATGAATTGCGCGGCGATGCCGCGGAGATGTTCCAAAAACTCTCTCTGGCGCCGCTGTGGATCAGCCGAGACGAAGAATTCCGCACCACTGAAGCTCAGCAGGCGTTGCAGTCCGATTTGATCGTGGATGCAGTCGTGGGTACCGGGTTCAAGCCGCCACTGAGGGGCATGGGACGCACGGCGGTTGAGATCATCAACCAGTGCAGCGCGCCGGTACTGGCCGTGGACCTGCCTTCCGGCGCTTATGCCGACAGCTATCTTCCTTTGCAGGAGCAGGAAGTTGCGGTGGAGGCGGATGCGGTGATTACCTTCACTGCTCCCAAACCCGTCCACGTACTTGGCGAACTCACAGCCGGACCCATGGCTGTAGCGCCCATCGGTTCTCCCGAGGAGCTGGTGATTGAGCTGGGAAAGCTGAATACTATGGTCACCACCGGGGCGGAGCTTAAGCTGGCTTTTCCCCCTCGCGATCCGGCTGCGCACAAAGGCGACTTTGGCCACATTCTGGTGATTGGCGGATCAGCGGGGAAGGCAGGCGCTGCCGCCATGGCGGGAATCGCCGCACTGCGGACGGGTGCGGGACTGGTTACCGTGGCGTGCCCTAAACCTGTTTTGCAAACGATTGCTTCATTTGCGCCTGAATTGATGACCGAGCCGCTGCCGGAAACTGCCGATGGATCCATCGCGCTCGCAGCCATGAGCAGGCTGGAGCAACTGGCAAAGGGCAAGCGTGCGGTGGTGCTCGGGCCGGGACTCTCGGGCAATCCGGAAACAGCGCAGATGGTGCGCCAGTTGCTGCCGGTCCTAAGAGAAGCTTCTGTTGTACTGGATGCCGACGGTCTGAACGCTTTTGCCGGTCATACACATGAGTTGCGCGGCAAGGGCTGCCTGGTTCTTACACCGCATCCGGGTGAGATGTCCCGCTTGAACGGTGCTCCGGTGGAGAGCGATGCCATGGGCCGTATCCGCATGGCACGTGAGCTGGCCAACCAAAGCAATGCCATTGTGGTGCTCAAGGGCCATCGTACTGTTACGGCTATTCCTGGCGGTGAAGCCTGGATCAACATGAGCGGCAATCCGGGGATGGCGAAAGGCGGCTCGGGAGATGTTCTTTCCGGAATGATCGCGGCGACGATAGCGCCGCGACGGGGAGGTCAAGCCGGGTTACTGGTGGCATCGGCTGTCTACCTGCATGGATTGGCCGGAGACGCCGCAGCTGATTTTTACGGAGAGTACTCCATGCTGGCAACGGACATGATTCACAACATCGGTGAAGGGCTTTTGCTGGGCCAGCAGGAACCAGCGGACAAATTTATTTATCTGCAGCGATGAAGACTTTTGAAACCCATTCCGCCGGAGAGACCATAGAACTGGGCCGCAGACTGGCTGACGAACTCAGGCCAGGCAGCATCGTGCTGTTGCGTGGCGACCTGGGCGCGGGGAAAACCACTCTGGTCAAAGGCGTTGCCGAAGGATTCCAGGCGGCCCCGGCCGACGACGTGACCAGCCCGACTTTCACTCTGATTCACGAATACCGCGGGCCGAGCGTGACGCTGTATCACATCGACCTTTACCGCATTGACACGCCGCGCGAGCTGGATACCCTGGCGCTGGATGATTTGATGGATGCAAATAGTATTCTCCTGATCGAATGGGGAGAAAAGTTTGAGCGTTTCGCTCGGGAACGGGACCTGGAGATTGCGATTGAGAGTCTGGGCGGAGACAGCCGGCGAATTTTCCTCTTACAAAGTAATTCTGCCAGACGATAGTGATGCTACGAATGCGGCGTGTTCCGTATCGTCATCACCACCAGCCAGATTCCACTGAGCACGAAAAGCGCGCTTGCCGGAAGCAGATACTGAATCACCGGCATGTGATGAAAGGCGCACCACACCACGCCGGCCACAATAGCCAGATCCATCAGAATGTAAATGGAAAAAATTTGGGCCTTTGCCATCAGGAGCCCATGATGTTGTAGCCGCAGTCCACGTAGAGCGTTTCTCCGGTGATGCCGCTGCCCAGGTCGGAGCAGAGGAAGAGCGCGGTATCGCCCACCTCTTTTACCTCCACATTGCGTTTGAGCGGCGCGTGTTCAGCGTGGTTTTTGAGCATCAGGCTCAAATCGCCTACGCCGCGTGCGGCCAGGGTTTTGATGGGGCCAGCGGAGATGGCGTTCACGCGAATTTTGGACGGCCCCACGCTGTTGGCCAGGTAGCGGACCGAGGCTTCGAGCGATGCTTTGGCCACGCCCATGATGTTGTAGCCGGGCACGACTTTTTCCGCGCCGAAGTAGCTGAGCGTGACTACGCTGCCGCCTTCCGTCATGAGAGGCGCGGCGGCGCGAGTGATGGCGATGAGCGAATACACGCTGATGTCATGCGCAACGCGAAAGCCTTCGCGCGAGGTATTGAGGAAGTCGCCTTTCAGGTCTTCGGCCGGGGCGTAAGCCACGGAGTGGACCACGGAATCGAGGCGCCCGTAACGCTCCCTGAGCCTGGTGAAGAGCTGCGCGATTTCATCGTCACTGGAGACGTCGCACTGAAAAGCCTCCGCTCCCGGAAGGGCGGTGATGAGATCGTGGGCTTCCTTCTTCATGCGCTCGTTCTGGTAGGTAATGGCCAGTTTGGCGCCTGCCTGGCTCAGGCTCTGGGCGATGGCCCAGGCGATGCTGCGCTTGTTGGCAACACCAAACACCACTGCGTTCTTGCCCTGCATGGTCAGCATGTTTCAGTCCTCAAAGTGAATTAACAAGATAACATTGCGGGCGCGAAGATTTCTAATTCTCCCGAACAGTTGACTTGCGCGTGCGGCGTTGGGCCCTGAGAACGGGCGCGAGGACCCGAGTTACGAGCATCGCCATCTGGTGTGCACCGGAGTCGGAAAGATGCAGGCCATCCGTAGTGGCGCCGGGTCCGCCGATGATCCCGATGAGAAAGCGCTTCGGAATCATAAAAACGCCGTATTGTTTCGCCAGACGCCGCTGAATCTGTCCATACTTTGTGTACTGGGGCAGGCCCGCCGGCAATTCAAACATGACCACCGTGCGTCCAGGTGCGGACACTTTCGACAAAATAGCTTCAAGGTTGTTTCCAAACGTACCTGCGGGTATTCCACTCAGAAGATCGTTACCGCCAATTTCGATTACCACAACGTGATCGTTCGGAGTTATTCGTTCCGCCATGGTTTTGGCTTCTGCGGTCACTGCGCCGGCAAGGGCAAGGTTGTGAACTTTTATCCCGGTAGATTCCTGCATAAGCAAAGGCCACGACTTAATCCGAGAATCAATGCCGGAAGACAGCGAGTCACCAATGACAAGCACCTGATCTGCGGGCATACCGGTCACGACTGGCAGTGCGCGATGCGAAAGCTCCTCGGCGGAAAGCCAGACCAGCTGGGAACTCAAAACCACGGCTGCTAATAAGTGCAGTTTAGGAAATTTTGCAACCAGTTGAGGGTTGCTGGATGCGACAAGCCACAGAGTGAAGATCGCCAGAAACAGTGCGTCCGTGCTCCAGGGAAATGGCGGGCAAGCAAGCACAATCATTATCAGCGCCAGCAGTGCAGCGAGATTTCTGGTTCGCCGTACCCACGCGAGGTACAAACATTCCGAAGCAATGACGGTTACGGCGAGCAGTGCCGTGCCCGCGTAGAATGAATCTCCGGATGCGAGAAAACGAACAACAGGATTCACTGAAGAGAATGGTAGCAGCCAGCAGGCTTCGCAAGATGAATTACAGGGAAGTTCCCGGGACGGCAGTTATGGAAATTTTCAACGTAGCGGAAAAACTGATATATCAGCAAGAAGCCGAGAAACCGATGAAGAATCCGCAGGAGCGACGGCGCCGTGATCCGCTCCAGAGAAGCACGCACGGATGGATAGTTTTTGAGGGCAAAAATCTAATGATTCCCTAACACAAGTGTCGACTCCTGTTTACTAAACTCCCTGCTCTTTAACGCTCAGGATTCCATTTGCTGCCCAGGGAACAGGTTGTTTTCGATCAATTGCATGGGCGTCTTTAAGCCTTCAAATATGCTAACCGCATGAACTTTTCGTTTCAAAATCGCAGCTGTTGCGTAAATAGGCCCGGGACGCGTACGGTGTAAGAGCAGCAACAGATCGCCGCGCGCCATCTTGCAGCACCACTTCGGCCCCAGCGATTACAGCGCTGGTGGATCTTCCACTGTGCCGCGAATGGCGGGTTGATTCTGAGCAACGCAGATTTGCCGCGATTGGCAGGACAAGCCCCAGCATCAGCCACGACCATGCGGGAGCGTTTTTATCGGATCGATAAGGCCCGGTCCCGTCTGTTGGGCGGCACCGGCTTAGGTCTTTCCATCGTGAGATCAATTGGTACGGCTCATGGAGTGAGCGTTCACAGCGTCGAAGGACACGGGAGTACCTTCCGATTCGAGATACCTTTGTTGGCGGCTAAAGATACAAAAACGGCCTCGGCGGACGGACAGATTCCAGGTTCGACAAAAAGTTTACAGACTTCACAGGAGTCCATATGAACAAAAAGCAGGAACAGCTTATATCAGGTGTCATTGGCTTCATCCTTATCTCGGCATTGCACGTTTTTGCCCAGGCCGACGGCAACAAGCCCGGAGAGTGGCAGGCAGTCGAATAAGCAATCGGGCGCTCCGGCCAAATTCAGACAGACGGAGCCTATAAGGTCAGCTTTCCGCGCAGCGACCTGAAGGTAACTGTAGATGGTATTGAACTCAAGCCAGCTTTGGCACTCGGCGGATGGGTAGCCTTTAGCAAGCACGGAGCGGATTCCATGCTCATGGCCGATTTGGTGCTGGCCGAGGATGAGGTAACGCCTGTCATGTCGTCGCTGGAAAGCAATGGCGTGCAGGTGACCGCCCTTCACAATCATGTGCTGCACGAGTCTCCCCGGATCATGTATATGCACATTGGCGGCCACGGAGACGCCGTGAAATTGGCAACTGCCGTCAGGGAAGCTATGGCCCTTACAAAAGCTCCCGCTCCAAAGCCGGCGGTAAACACGCAGCAGGATATTGGAATCGATACAGCTGGAATTGAGCAAGCACTGGGGTACAAAGGAAAAGTCAACGGCGGTGTTTTCAGGTCGCGGCCCCCAGAGCTGAATCGGTTACTGAAACGGGCATGACGGTTCCAAAATCCATGGGACTATCCACATCTCTGAACTTCCAGCCCACCGGCGGTGGCAAGGCGGCTATCACAGGCGATTTTGTTCTGCTCAGCCAGGAAGTAAATCCTGTAATCAAGGCGCTGCGCAGCAATGGCATCGAAGTAACGGCTGTGCATAGCCACATGCTGGACGAACAGCCGAGGCTTTTCTTTATGCATTTCTGGGCCAACGATGACGCTGTCAAGTTGGCCAAAGGACTGCGTACTGCTCTCGACCAAACCAATTCACAAAAGGGCAAATAACCAGGTTCTGGTGGCGCTTCGCTTGCGGAGCGCCCTTCCAGTTCTGTGAGGATGCTCAGGAACCGCTGAACCGGCCCGCCTGCGCTCTGAGCGCTTCTTGGTCTCCTCCGAAGGGAGAACGATAGATTAATGTATTCTCGACTAAAATATAATTATGAAATCTTAATGACCAATGTAATTTAGTGTCTCCGTCAGATTATGGGCGGTATTCGCGACTTGATTGCCACGACTGGCAGGGCAGTGCCGCGTGAATCCCGACAACCCCGCCACCTGGAAGCCTTGCGTGGCGACTGGGCCGGCCGCACACAAGGTCTGGTGGGACGTCTTCCCAATTCCATCGGGCGTCTCCGTAAAAAAGAGCGATGGCACCCAAATCATAATCAATGGCTATTTCAAGCTCCGCAGCCGTTTCGTCGACTATCCGGGCTTGTTCGTCATCCACTGCCACATCCTGGCGCACGAAGATCGCGGGATGATGACGGTGGTGCAAATAACGCCGCTCCTGTCGCCGTATTCGCATCATTGAGGATCCGTGGGTGCCTTTAAAGGCAGGTGCTCACGATCCTAAACTCAGTGGGCCACGGCATCCAGTGCAGCATCTTTGGGAAACGTGTCCGACAATACAAAACGGGATTTGCGCCCGATGGAAGGAAGCTTCAATGCGGAGAGCCGGAGGAATCCACGCATTGACACCGATCTTTGGGGCGGGTGGACGGGAAATAAAAAGTGCGGAGTGCAGCTGCACTCCGCACAAGATTTTTACTCAGTCCAGTGTGAAATGGGTTGAGGCCGGACTCTCGAAGCGCCCAATGCTCAATTTCCGCGTCTGATGAAAAAGGCCTTGGTATTAAGCGGTTCGTTGCATCCGTGGCGCGAGGGGCGCACAGCTTCGAACAGCGTCGAGCAAATGTTGCGGATCATCCGCGTCCACGACGCAATCAGCGCCCGGGAAATCATGTTCATGCCGTCTCGCCGTAGTCAGCATCAATACCTTAGTCGTCACAAAATGGGACCGGAGCCAGCTTAGCAATTCCTCTCTTTCCTCTACTGAAGCAGCGTGGCCGATCAGAAAGAGATCAAAAGATGAAGTTTCAGCAGTCTGTCTGGCTTCGGCAGTGCCCAATGCCGATGTCACTTCGTATCCTTCCTGTTTCAAGAGCAGCGTTCGGGTTAGCTCCAGCGAAGGCTCGTATGCAATCGCGAGAATCCGTATTGATCCGGCGAAAGCACGGACCGACGCTTCCAGCTGTTCGTGGAGGCATTGGCCAATCTGCATCGTGTCCAAGAGAAAAGTGCTGAGATCGATCGAAAGAAGATGCTCATTGAGAGTCTGTGAGATAACGCTGTGCAATATGCGTGCTTCCGCAATGATATGTGATACTGCATATCCCTGTTCTCGCCTTTGCCGGCCATGTTTACGGGCTGCCTCTCTCGTCTGGTAATCAGGCTCGAACCGTTTCGAGTCTACGCGATCAGCCAGTTCTTCCAGGATGACGGGCATGTGATTGAAGCGTTCTTTCCTGGAGACGTCGATGCGGGACAGCTCGCGATCCTGTGACACCCCGTCAAACCACCGCTCCATGATCTGCTTCGCATTCTCGCGCAGGACAGTTGAAACTCGCTTAAGCTGCGGCGGCTCTTTCCTGAGAGGCAGAGTCAGTTTTTGCGTGATTGCCTGGATCAAATACTTGATATCAGCGGGTTTGGTGAGATAGTCGTCAACCTGACTCCGCAATGCCTGCAGTGCTGTGTCAAAGTCCGGGTAACCGGTAAGAATCAGCGTGACTGCCTCTGGCTGAGTACGTCGCATCGCGCTCACGACCGTAAAACCATCACCTGGCTGGCCGATATTCAGGTCTGAAAGGAGAACATCAAATTTCTCTTTGTTGATGTAGGCGAGGGCCTCGGGGACAGTGGAGGCTGCGGTAACATCAAATCCCTCTTGCTTTAAGATCGTCGGCAGCGTCAGCCGGATGGCCGGCTCATCGTCCACAAATAAAAGCTTCCTTTCCCTCATGCACACCCCCCACTTTGGTCTTGGATGCTCATTTGCGGGTGGGGGTGCCAGGAGATTGCACTTCGCACAAGGCTGGTAAGCAGCTACTTTTTCCTTGCCGTCCTGCGCTCATCCTTCCGGGGGTAGAGGGATGACAACGATTCGCGACGTGACCGCGGCTCTTTCCGCATTTCTTGAGGAACTCTTAGGGCGTGTTAACACTAATGAGATGTTTGGTGTTATAGTTAGAGAGTGGAGATAAGCCAAGAGCAGTTGCAACGTATCGAATCGAGCCTGCCGCGACAGCGTGGTAACGTGAAAGTGAGTCATCTGCAGTTTCTGAAC
>WNFP01000014.1_pt1 | contig 135235 bp, 113 predicted proteins | sample 5400201 | NCBI WGS metagenome assembly WNFP01 (sample SAMN13153355, study PRJNA577476) | soil metagenome | isolation source: 115 cm saprolite under Madrone tree | place: USA:California | collected 2016-06-14
TTTGGGAATCGTAGCCTGACCTTTGACCGTAATCGCGGATTCCATACAGCTCTCCATTACATTCTTTAAAATGTAATACTATACCCGATTCAAGATGTCAATGGGAAAAGACGCTCGGTAGGCCGAATGCACCGGGAAGGCAGCACACTCTGTAAGGATCAGGTTCCGGAACGCACGGTTGCTTCGAGTCGCAACACCAGTGTATGCAGGGTCTCAAGATCGGCGACCCGTTCCATAGAAGTTATTCTGAGGGACTTGAGAACACCGGACACAACGCTCTCGCTGAGCTTTTGTCTGGCGCCTTTCAGCCGCTCCCAGCCCCGCTCTGCCGACTGCATTCGTCCAGCGTCTTTCTTTGTTCTGCCAGGCCTCGGATCTGACTGGGCTTCCACGCCTTTGCCTGTCGCAGCAACCCTCGGTACATGTAGTTACCCAGCTTCGCCTTCATCTGCTCGATCTCGCGAACCAGTTGATCACTGGATTCATGAGAAGAGGGGCTATCTTTCGGTGGTGCATCAGTCACCACGGATGAATCCCGGCTACCCGGACGAAGGCCACGAGACCAGCCATCCGGCGTGGCCCAGGCAAACAGTTGTGGCGTTTTCTGCGGGCGATTTCGCTCATCCAAATCTACCCAGACCCCGATGAAATGATAGAGGTAACGTCCAAGCCCAAACAAGCCGAGGCCCGTTTAAATGCCTGGGACTCGAAAGCCTGGCCAACCTTATCGAGTTCATCGATAAGCAAGACACAGGGCTTCGGATACTGGAGCGCCTTCAGTAGCGGACCGGCACTGAAGTACTTCTGGCTGTGCAACTCCTCCTTGACCGCCTCCCAATCCATCTGCCCTGATCTGGAGCGCAGCTCTACCGCAAGCCGTTGCAGAGACTCATCAAAACGGCCAATGGCCTTTTCTTCATTGATTTCCTCAAAACACTGCAAACGCTCGACTTGTGTTCCCAGCGCTTTGGCCACAGAGTAGGCCAATTCGGTCTTGCCGCTGCCCGGAGGGCCTTCGAGCAGAATGGGCTTCTTGAGTTCGGCGGCCAGGTACACGATGGTCGCCGTAATCTCATCAGTGATGTAGCCCGTTTGAAACAGGCCTGCTTGCGCTTCTTCTGGACTCGAAAACACAGACCTTCTCCCTGCCTAAGCGCCTAACTCAGCTGCCCGGCTTGTAGAAGGTAAGTCGAGTTCAAATTTCAGTCAAAACCGCTCGCCCCAAGTTCTCAACCGAAACTGGCATTTTGGCGATATTTGACCGAGCCTTCAAGCTGCGCTAAAAGCAAACTTACGCATGACACAAGAGCTATTGGGTTGAAAGAGTCGTTACAGATGAACAAACTGATATCCACAAAAGAGGCAGCTGAAATGCTTGGGACTACAGTGGGCACACTGAAGAGCTGGCGTTCCCGACAAACCGGCCCGAAATGGATAAAACTCGGGGCGGCAGTGCGGTATGATGTGGCAGAACTTCTTGACTACATCAAGAAGAACACCCACGTTCCTTCCGTACGAGCACTCGTGGAGGATCATCGTGGAGTTGTTTAAAAGAAAAAGTTCCAGTTGCTGGTGGTACGACTTTACGGTTCGCGGTGAGCGGTTTCGCGGATCAACCAAAGAACGCACCAAAACTGATGCTTCTGCCAGAGCAGCACAATTATTCACCCAAATCGCCGAAGGCCACAGGCCGGTATTGAACAGAAAAGTTCCAGTTCTTTCCGAACTTGCCGTCAGATTTCTGGCCTATACAGAACACGCACGACTGGCAGAAAAGTCAAAGAGTTATCTCAGAAACGGTTGGCGACTATTACAAAACACGGACGTGAGCCGAATGCAGATTAATTGCATTACGTCTGAGATCGTTGATCGGCTCCAATTCCCAGGCTCAACGTACAACATAAATTGCGCGTTGAAAACACTGCGGCGGATGCTGCATTTGGCCAAAAAACCGTGGGGTCTCATCTCTGAAATTCCGGAGATCAGATAGCCGAGGAACATGGCCGATCTTTGAGGCTTGATGATGAATCTGAACGGAAGCTGCTCTTAGCGATTAGTCAGCTAACCCGTTGGAAGCCTTATCAACAGAGCCTTTTGAGTGATGTTATCGTCCTGGTTCGTGATACCGGCATGCGAAACAAGAAGGAGCTATTTCGGATGAAAATCGAGGATATTGACTTCGCAACTCGAACCATTTTCATCCCGGACAGCAAAACACCAACCGGAAGGCGATTTGTCCCAATGAGTGATCGCGTTGTTAAGATTCTGACCGTTCGTTGCGGCGAGAAACGGGAGGGTTGGCTCTTCCCGGCACGCCGTTCACAATCAGGGCACTTGACTACCGTAGATAAGCTTTTCAGGGCTTCCAGGACCAAAGCGGGGCTGCCTGAAAAACTTGTTCTGTACTGCGGAAGACACGATTTTGGAACCGAACTGCTTCGCAGAACGAGAAATATGGCGCTGGTCATGAGGGTCATGGGGCAGAAGACGATTAAGGCAGCCATGGCCTATCAGCATCCGGAATTGGATCAGGTTCGTTCCGTCCTGAACGAGCGTAATAACGGTTCAAACAAGCAGCCGTCCGTGGCGTAAAAAATTACGGCACAGTGGCAAAACAGGAACACGCCAAGTTATGAAAAGATATGGTGGGCGGTCACGGGCTCGAACCGTGGACCTCCTGCTTGTAAGGCAGGCGCTCTAACCAGCTGAGCTAACCGCCCTCAACGTGTGGGCTTCCAAACATTTTAGCAAAGGATTGCCTCGCGGTCTCTGTACGAAAAAACATGTCCGCCTGGGCAGCAGGATAGTTACGCTGGTCACGAGGGGATTTGATTCTTTTGTACTGGGAACGTCTCACGCCGTGATAAGCTCCCGCAGAACCTGATGGCCGTACTATTAGCCAAATTACCGACGATATTGGTCCTGGCTGTTCTGGTCGGGATTTTTATTGCTCTTCGCCAGCATGTTAAATCGAACCGATTGCATCTCTGGATTGGCGCATGGGTCCTGATCTTCATTCATTTTGTCTGCCAGGCATTCGATAACCGGCCCTCGGGGCCAACGATCCTTGATGCCATTGATCTCAGCGCTCTTCAGCTCTCGGCCGTGGTCTTTATTGCCTCGCTCACCGATTACGTGGAAGATACGAAGAAGACATGGCAATTCCTGGCGCTTTCCTGTCCGCCGGTGTTGATTTACTCATTTGTGTACGGCTTCGACAAAAAGTGGCGGCTGGTGTATATGCTCTGCCTCGTGGCCCTCTACTTTGGCAATGTGATATTGGGGTTCCTGAGACCGATTGAGGAGCGGTTCGACCAAATCTCCAGGCTGCTGCTGGTGGCCTTCGTGGGAGCTTTTTCCATTTACCGCGCCTGGAGGCACGACTACGACATCGGCTTCGAGGCCACACTCACTCTGACTTTTTTTATAACCGGATGGCTGTTTTGGAAGATTTACCGCCGTTTCTCACCCGGTGTGGTCAACAGCGTGGGCGGTTTTTTGCTTTGGTCTGCGGTATTTCCTCTCTCTATTTTTCTGAAGCATTACTACCCGAACGCGCAGGTCAACCCGGAACTGTGGAATACGCCCAAGTATTTTGTTGCTTTTGGCATGATTCTGACACTGCTGGAAGACAAGTCAGCCATGCTCGAAGAGACGAACCTGCGGGAGCGCACACTCAACCAGCAGTTGCAGAAATTTTCCGGCATCACCTCGCGCCTGCTGAACGGAATTGAGCTGACGCAGATTTGCGCCGAGATAGCCAGCGCCATTACGGAAACCAGCATTTTTCGCCGCGCCGCAATCGTGCTGAGCGCTGAAGACAACAGTTGCTATCTGGCCGCATCGAGCGGCCTCGATGAAGCGTCCGTGGAAGTACTCCGGCAACAAACAATGACCTGCAAACCCTCCGATCTTTCCGTGAGCTGGCAGGACTGCCCCCGGCTGGGACTGAACTCATATCTGGTTGCGCGGCAGCGGAGCGAGAAATACCTGCCGCTCCACCCTGAATCCGACCTCGCCCCGGAGGGCGTCTGGCAGAGTGGCAGCGAAATCATTGTGCCGCTGCAATCCGCACGCGGCGCCCTAATGGGGTGGCTGGCGCTTGACGGTCCCCGTAACAGCAACCGCGTGAATGGCGAGGAGATGTCCAAAATCGAGCTGCTGGCCACCGATCTCGCGGTAACCATCGACAACAATGCGCTGCACCGCCAGCTTGTCCGTTCGGAAAAACTAGCGGCCATCGGCCAGCTCGTGGCCGGCGTTGCCCATGAACTGAATAATCCTCTGGCCTCGGTAGTGGGATACTCCGAGCTTTTGAGTGACGACATCTCCGATGGTCCTGCGAGACAAAAGCTGGACAAGCTGCTGCGTGAAGCCCATCGTATGCGGCGGATCATTGATAACCTGCTGCGCTTTGCGCGCCAGAACAATCTGGAAAAGAAATCCGCCGACCTCCAGAGTTTACTGCTGGACGTGCTCACGCTGCGGGAATATCACATTCGCAATAATGACATTGACGTGCAGGTCATTGTGGAGCCCGACCTGCCTCCCGTGGCCCTGGATGAAGACCAGTTCAAACAGATCCTGCTGAATTTGCTCAACAATTCGATTGACGCGCTGGAAGGCGCAGGGCTGAAACAGGTGCGGATTGAAGCTATCCGGCAGGAGGAACGCGTCATACTCCGTTTTGATGATTCCGGTCCGGGCTTTGCCGAAGTCAACCGCGCCTTTGATCCCTTCTATACCACCAAGCCCATCGGCAAAGGCACGGGGCTGGGACTCAGTATTTGCTACGGCATCGTGAAAGAGCATGGGGGCGACATTTATGCCCTTAATCTTGAGCCTCAGGGCGCACGTATTGTGCTGGAATTGCCGGTAGATCGCGTCGGCTCCAGCCCAGCCCAGGTAAGCCTGCAGCAGCGGACCGTCTGACCCCGAAACATTTTTAGCAAAAAAACAGAACACTCGCCGTTCTCTGACTGTCTTTCCCTGTGAGAGCAGAAAAGATGGCTGTACAGGCAATTTCAGGTGAGGCGATTCTGAAGCAAACCAGGGCAGCGGAGACAAGCCGGCCGGCGACAATGGAAGACCTGGTGGCGAACCATACCGGGCTGGTTTTCCGCATCGCTTACTCCATTTTGCGCAATCATCATGACGCTGAAGATGCGGCGCAGGAATGTTTTCTGCGCGCATGGAAGTGGCGCAACAAGTTTCAGCAGGTCCGCAATCCCAAAACCTGGCTGGCGCGCATCGCATGGACGACCGCACTGGACCGGCGCTCACATCGTACAACACGCTCGGAGGTGGAAGACACGTTCGAAGAAAACGGAATTGAATCCGTGGCCGGCTGCGAGCGTAACCCGGATGAACAGATTGCCGGCCTGCAAATGCAGCAGCTTCTCGAGAAGCTGATCGCCGCGCTTCCCGGAAACCTGCGCCAGCCACTGGAGCTTTCCACCGTCCAGGAACTCAATTCCAGTGAGATTGCCGAGATTATGGGAGTCCCCGAAAGTTCGGTCCGCACGCGCCTGTTTCGCGCGCGCGGCATATTGAAAGAAAAACTGTCGGCGCTGGAGGTAACGTCAAATGGCTGATCAAGAGACTGACCGTGAATTGAACACACTCCTCGATTCCCTTCTGGCGGAGTACTCTTCGGTCGAGCCACGGCCCGGCATCGAGAACCGCATTCAGGCCACGCTGAAAGCGGCAGCGGCCAGCCGCCAGCGGATATGGTTGCTTACTTTTGTGTCTTCAGCCGCAGTGGCCGCGGCCCTTGTGCTGCTTATTTTTATTACAGAAGCACGCACGGCAAAGCCGAATGCTCCCGCATATGCCGTGCGGCAGCCATCGTCACAATTGCTTCCCATTCATCATGCGGCAACGATGCCACTCCATCCCAGGCCAAAACGGAATGGGAACGCCAAAGATAATTCTTTGAAAGCGCTTCCGGATGCCAGCCAGATCGCTCTGCAAGTCGCAAATACCCAGCCGATTTTCGAGCATGAAAAATCGTATCTGCGTCCGGACACTCAGCCGGCGGCGGAGACGGAACCAGCACCAGCGCACGAACAGCAAGCGGCTGTACCGAGTATCAGTATTCAGGACCTGGGCGTGCGGCCGATTGAGATTAAGCAACTTAGTGCGGAGAAAGACAAGAACTAATAATTCAAAGTTGAAAAGGAAATTTATGATCAAACAAATTCGTTTTCTATTTGCACTCACGCTGCTTGCCGGACTGGCCAGCGTTGCTCCGTTACGGGCGCAGGACTCCCCGGAAGCAAGCTCACCAGAGAAGACTACTCCGGCAAAGAAAGATCACAATGCACCCGGCAACACGGCGGAAGGCCCGGCAAACTTTCCTCTCCCGAATGGGCCGATAGAATTACGCTCTGCTCGCGGAACACGCATCACTCTCAAGCTGAGTGATACCAGCCGAGCCGTGTATGAAGCCATTGGCCGGCAGGCCAAAATCAGCATCTTGTTCCACCCCGAGTATGTGCCGCTGGCGATAAGTGTGGATCTGAACGGCGTCACACTTGAAGATGCCCTTAAGGTTGTGGCTTTCCAGTCCCGAACGTTCTGGCGGCCGGTGACCAGTGACTCGATTTTTGTCGCCTACGATAGCTCCAACAACAGACACGATTTCGAGCAGGAAGTCGTTAAGACTTTCTATTTCCCCAATGTTTCCTCGCCAACTGACTTGCAGGATATTGTGACCAACCTGCGTACAATGACGGGAGCTCAACGCATACAATTTCTCCCCTCGCACCGCTCCGTTGTGGTACGCGGAACTCCGGAGCAGATGGTCCTCGCCGAAAGACTCGTGGACGAGCTGAACCGTACCCAGCAAAAATCCGCGGGGCAGTACCGGCTGGAATTCAAAATCAGCGAATCCAGTAACGAGAAAAAAGCGGCCGCTCAAAACTATACCCTGCTGATCGAGCCACAGCAGGTAGGCAAACTCCGCGTTGGACAGAAAGTACCAGTCGAGCCACGCGAAAAAGAAAAGCAGTATATCGATGTGGGCAAAAATATTGACTGCCAACTCCGCTCCGAGACTGAACACACAGTGAGCTTGCACCTGATCGTCGAGTTTTCCGGCATTAGCCTGGACGAGCACGGAGTAACAGAATCAGCCCACGGTGAACCGGTAATCCAGTTCGCAAAAATTGATACCGACACAACCCTCGAACTGGGCACGCCCACTATTGTCGGCAACTTTCAGGACTCTGTAAACAAGCACAATTTTCAAATAGAAGCAACGGCCGTGCGCACCCGAAGCAAAGAGTGAGAATCTGACTTCAATCGAAAGGCGCCTCAGCTGGGCGCCTTTTTTGTTGACTCTGGCGGACAATTAGTTCAGCTTCAGACATACCGCGCTGCAAGAATTACGTGCTTGCGCGTTCCACATGAAGGCAATCACAATATGCTGATATTGGTGCTGATTCTCGCCACTCTTCTCCCTCAGAATCCTGCTCTGGAATCTTCTCCTACTGAAGTGGCCGCAGCCCAGACACTCGTTCAACAGGGCCAATTCCAGAAAGCAGCCGATACATATCGAGCCATACTGACGAAAATGCCGGATTCACCCGAAGCCCATGCCGGGCTGGTGCAAAGCCTTTTAAAACTGGACGAAGTTGATGCCGCGGATACAGCGTTACAGGCAGCGCTTGCGGCAATACCTCACTCATCCGTAGTCCGTGCCGCACGCGGCGACGTTTATTTTCGTCGCGGACTCATGGAGAGCGCGGAAAGGGAATACCAAGCTTCCCTTAACATCGATGCGAATTGTGCGCGAGCGCTGCTGGGCCTGGGCAGGGTCTATGCGGCGGAGAGCAGGCGCTCAAAGGCCCGTGACCTGTTCGCCAAAGCCCACGCGCTGGCCCCGGACGATGGAGACGCTCTTTATTACTGGGCGATCAATCTGCAATATCCCCGGAATGCCGAGGCACTGGCCCAACACCTGGCACAATTCCGTGACGATCCGGACAAAGAGCGGCGCGAGCGCGAATATATGGAATTTATCAAGGCCCTGGCTGGCCGCGACATATGGATACTCTCACACCCGGTGGAACAGACTGAAATCAGGCTGGAAACCCTGCTGGCGCCCGCCCAGCCCGGTGGCATCGCTGACCGGACGTCGGCTCCGCTCTCGTCTGGTTCGTCTATGACTCTTTCCGGTTTAGGGCTGCGGGTGTCTTTGAATGGTGTAAGCAAGACTCTTTTGCTCGATACCGGAGCTTCCGGCGTAACCATTCCCAAAAGCCTGGCAGACAAGATCGGAGCACGTCGCCTTTCCGAACAATCCCTCGAGGGCGTTGGAAACTCCGGGGCCGCAACCGGATATAACGCTTGGGTAGATAAGGTTTCGATAGGCGAACTTGAATTTCACGACTGCGTCGTTCATGTTTCTTTACGCAACGACTCCGGGCAGGCGGATGGCATCATCGGATCTGATATTTTCGACCGCTACCTGGTCACCATTGACTTTCCCGGACGAAAGCTGGCTCTGGGGCCTCTGCCGGCAGCCGAGGAAAAAAGTGAAGAAGAAATTGCCGCTCACGGTGCTTTCAGCCGTGTATTCAGCTTCGGGCACCTGCTGCTTGTTCCCACACACATTAATCCAGATGCCAGCGGGCTCTTCATCATTGACACGGGAGCTTATTCCGACTTTATTTCTCCTGCCATGGCTCGTCATACGGGCGGCCTGGGAAACTCCAACTCGGTCGTGCTGGGCAGGAGCGGCAAAGTAAAAGACGTTTATGAAGCCGGCAACGTCGTTCTGCAATTTTCACATTACAAACTGCCATCGGAAAACATACGCGCCATCGATCTGCATCCGCAAAGCAAGACTTTGGGCGCCGAAGTCTCCGGCTTTCTCGGCTTCCCTGCTCTTCGCCATATGAAATTGAAGATCAACTATAGAGATGGGCTGGTGGATTTTGAATCCAAACCCTGAAGCTCAGCTGTTTTTCAGCTTAATAATTTGAGGACCGTGTACGGGATGGCGTTTTTTGCTCGTGGATTTGTTCAGCCCCAAGGGCCACATCGGCCAGTTCCAGTAAGCGAGTGGCATTATTAGGGGGGCAGGTTGCCGCCCCGGTCCATGCCCCGGCTTCCATCCCGTCCATTCAGACTGAATCCGCGGGCACTCCAAAGTCCGGCAGAGGGACCGCTGTCCCGCTTTTTTGTTTTCAAGCCACAATTTTCCGAGCCACTAACTCAGGACAACCGTAGTCCTTGTCACACTGGCCAGCGGCTCCTGAGACTCGAAAATGACGCAAGATGGGCACGCAGGTCAGGGCAAGGAAAATTACTGAAGCTTTAGTAGCAGACGTTTGTACAGACAAAGGTAACTTCAAACATTGCCGGAATGTACCGATATACAGTATGTGACAGGATTTACAAAAATTCGCGAAATTGGAAAACGAATGCATGCAGGCGCTGCAGCCAGCGCAATTGTGGCATTCTTCTTTTCTTTCAGCTTCACATATCGTATTTTTCATGGCGATACATACTGGGACGATTTGCTTTTTTCCATGTTGATGGCCACCATAATTTATGGATTCCTCTGCCAAAGGGAGCAGCAGCGTCAGGAAGCTGCGTACAGCTGGCTTCATGCTTTTCGGAGACGATGACCACCGTGTACGACAATCCTTCGGGAAACTTCCACAACAATATGCAGCTCCCGCGATTTGAACCAGTTCCTGTCCCAGGAACCGTCTGAACTCTTTGAGTATTTAATTGCAGATGTGCAGCGGCGGCCTGCGTGCATTGTCAGAACTTGAAGACGTAACAGAAAAGCCCATGGCCATCGGCATGGGAATCGATTATCCTCTCCCGCGCCCATTGCCAAAGTCTTTTGGCAGCGCTGATTATATTTCCCTCTCCTGTTACAAGTGCCAGGCCTGCCATCCGCGGGAATAACGGTATTTCCGAATTGATGATTCTCAAGCTTTTCGGAACGGACACTGCGCTATCATAGTGCGTTCATCCCAAGGAGAATGTTTCGCATGACTTATTGCAAATGCCTGGTTTTATTTTTTCTTATGCTGGCATCATCACTGCTCGGACAGACACAAAAGCCGGGCAAGTCAGGCTCGGGGACCGCTCAGCCCCATTCTCCTCAGCCCGTGCTGGCCCAGGCAGCCCGGATTGACGAAAAACTCTTTGGCGCCATGCGCTGGCGGCAGGTAGGTCCATTTCGTGGCGGGCGCGTAATCGCTGTAACCGGCGTTCACGGCGAACCCAATGTCTTTTATTTTGGCGCGGCAGCTGGCGGAGTGTGGAAGACCACGGACGCGGGCGCGAACTGGTCGCCCATCTTCGATAAGGAAGACATCGCCTCCATCGGGGCCATTGATGTATCGGCTTCCGACCCCAACATCATTTATGTGGGTACCGGCGAAGCCTGCATTCGCGGCAACATTACTTATGGCAACGGTGTTTACAAATCCCTGGATGGCGGCAGGACGTGGAAAAATATCGGCCTGAAAGACACGCGCCATATTGGCGCAATCATTGTCCATCCTAAAAATCCGAACATCGTGTTTGTGGCCGCTCTGGGCCATGCCTATGGTCCGAACGAAGAGCGCGGCATATTCCGCACCACCGATGGCGGCGCTACCTGGCAAAAGGTCCTCTACAAGGACAACAAGACCGGCGCCATCGACGTGGTCTTTGATCCGAACAATCCCAATACGCTCTTTGCCTCGTTGTGGGAGGCTTATCGCACGCCGTGGAGCTTGAGCAGCGGCGGACCGGGCAGTGGCCTTTACAAATCTACCGACGGCGGCAGCACCTGGAGCAGAATCGAAGGCCACGGCCTGCCCTCCGGAATCATGGGGCGAATCGGCATCACGGTTTCCGGCGCGGATTCCAACCGTGTATTCGCGATGGTGGAATCCAAAGAAGGCGGACTGTATCGCTCCGATGACGGCGGCGAAAACTGGATCCGCATGAGCGAGGATGGCCGCCTGCGCCAGCGCGCCTGGTACTTCAGCCATATCTTTGCCGATCCCAAATCCGCCGACACGGTGTATGTGCTCAACACCGGTATGTTCCGCTCCACCGACGGCGGACGGACCTTCGGCCTGCTTCCGGCGCCACACGGCGATCATCATGGCCTTTGGATTGATCCTGACAATCCGCAACGCATGATCAACGGCAATGACGGCGGAGCCACCATCTCCACCGACAATGGAAAAACGTGGACCACGCAGTACAACCAACCCACCGCGCAGTTCTATCACGTAATTACCGACAATCGCTGGCCCTACTACATCTACGGCGCGCAGCAGGACAACAGCACCGTTGCCATCAAAAGTTATGACGATGAAGGCGTAATTGGCCGCCAGGACTGGTATCCCGTGGCCGGAGGAGAGTGCGGCTACATTGCCCCTTATCCACCCGATCCCAACATTGTCTTTGCCAACTCTGAATACGTCATGACGCGTTTTGACAAACGCACCGAGCAGGCCCAGGATGTCTCGGTCTGGCCGCTCGACGTTTCCGGCAACGGCGCGGAAAAATTGCAGCACCGCTTCCAGTGGACCTCGCCGCTGCTGATCTCGCCCCATGATCCCAACACGATCTACACGGCGGGGGAGATGATTTTCAAGTCCACCAATGCCGGCCACAGCTGGGCCGCGATCAGCCCCGACCTTACACGCAACGACAAGAGCAAACAAAAGCCTTCCGGCGGCGCCATTACCCTCGATATCACCAGCGTGGAATACTACGACACTGTTTTTGCCGTGGCAGAATCCCCGGTGAAAAAAGACATGCTGTGGGCGGGAACGGACGATGGGCTGATACACCTCTCACAGAACGGCGGGCAAAACTGGAGCAACGTAACTCCGAAAGACCTGCCGGAATGGAGCATGATCAGCATTATCGAGCCTTCGCACTTCGAGGCGAACACTGCATACGTGGCCGTGGACCGGCACAAGCTTGATGACTTCCGCCCCTTTATCTATCGAACGCGCGATTCCGGTAAGACCTGGACCCTTCTGGGACATGGCATCCCCGAAGGCTCCTACGTACGCAGCGTGCGCGAAGACATCCAGCGCAAAGGCCTGCTGTTTGCCGGGACCGAAACCGGTGTGTACGTTTCCTTTGACGATGGAGACAACTGGCAGGCACTCAAACTCAATCTGCCCACTGTCCCCGTTCACGATTTGAATATCCATGAAAACGACCTTGTGGTCGCCACCCATGGCCGCGCATTCTGGGTGCTGGATGACATCACGCCGCTGCGCCAGATCAATGCGGACTCTGCAAAGACAGAGGTCCTGCTGTATACGCCGCAGACTGCTTTGCGCCTCTACTATCCGGACCAGGTGGATCGGCGCGGCCCTGCCGGGGACAATCCGCCTCCGGGCGTGATTCTGGATTACTACTTCAAAACCGCTCCCCGGGATGAAGTAAAGCTGGAAATCTTTAATAGTGCCGGCAAGCTGGTGCGCAGCCTCTCCAGCAAAGAAAAGAAAGGCGCGGAGCAGCCCCCCGAGTGGCCGGACCAGGTCAAAGAGGTCACAACCATTCCCGCGGGTGAAGGCATGAATCGTTATGCCTGGAATCTGCGCTGGGAACCACCGGTAAAAATCCCCGGCGCATTTTATACCGGCAATGGCCCCCAGGGGCCGCTGGCTCTTCCCGGCAAATATACCGTCAGGCTGACTGTGGGAACGGTGAGCCAGACACAGCCGCTGGAGATCATGCCCGATCCCAGAGTAAAAAATGTTTCCATGGCGGATTTGCAAAAGCAATTCGATCTGGGCATGCAGGTCCGCGACGCCAATACCGACCTGCATCGCGCGATCAATCAGATTCGCGAACTGCGCGCGCAACTGAAAATGCTCACTCAGCGATTTGAAAACGATCCTAAACTCAAACCGCTGATTCAAAATGCGGAAGCCCTGGACAGGAAGCTGGCGCCTGTAGAAGAAGATCTGATTCAGGTCAACATGAAGGGCTCCGAGGCCAATCTGGCCTACCCCAACAAGCTGAACGAAGAATTTGACACCTTCAGCGCCAGTATTCAGGGAGACTTCATACCCACCGCGCAGCAGTATCAGGTTCTTAAGCTGCTCAGAGGACAACTGGATCAGCTACTGGCAGCGTGGAAACGTATTTTGGCCACAGACGTGCAAGCATTTAATGAGAGCGTAAAAAACAATAATATACCGACCCTATACCTGCCTTCAGGCGTAGAATGAGTCACCCCGTTTCGAGAAAGTGGCCCTGAAAAATCCCACGGGCGCGGACATCTTATTCGGCCTTTTTGGAAACCAACACAGAAGGCCGTTGGCGCTGTTTCCTCGCAGCCGCGATAGAAGGCGAACCTGTTTTTCAAAGGAGCCGTTCATGAAAGCCATCCTGTTCGTTGACGATCATGAAGTACTGGCAAGGCTGAGTTGCGAAATTCTCGAAATGCAGGGCTATCGCGCCGTGAGCGCGTACAACGCGGAAGAAGCCCTGCGGAAGTTTGAAGAAGAGGATTTCGATATTCTGGTGACTGATTTCCGCATGGAAGGCATGAATGGGGTGGAACTGGCCCGCAAGGTCCATGAAAGACAGCCGGCCATTCCCGTAATCATCGTTACCGGCTATGGGCCGGTTGACGGCGGCAAGGAAGTCGCGGCCTGCCTGCAAAAGGAAGACCTTTTCCCCGCACTGCTGGACAAAATCAGACTGTTTCTGGGCGAAAATGAAGCCGCTCCAGTAATGAAGACGGCATGACGGCAAGCTGCTGTTAGCTTTTCCTGGACTAACCAGGAACATTGGCGTCTTTCATGAAGCCAGGGAGCATGCAGTTTCCCGGCTGGCGCGAGCCTTCACGGCTTTTGCTACACTGCCACAGTGCGCAGGCTGATCTTAAATGCAGATGATTTTGGTTTAACTTCCGGTGTGAACCGTGGCATCGTGGATGCCATCACCAATGGCATGGTGACTTCGGCGACGCTGATGGCCAATGCACCGGCTTTTGAAGAAGCCGTTGCCTTCGCCAAAAGCAACAAGCTCAGCATTGGCTGCCATGTGGTGCTGATTGATGGGGCCCCCCTCAGCCACGTTCCGACCCTCACTCAGGGAACTTCGCACTTCCATAAAAGTCTGAAAGATTTTGCCCAGGCGGCATTGCTAAAAAAAATCAGCGCCGCTGAAATACAGCAGGAAGCTGAGGCGCAGATTCGCCGCATACAAACAGCCGGAATTACGGTAACTCACGTCGATACTCACAAACATACCCATCTTTTTCCACATGTGCTGCTCCCGGTGGTGCGGGCAGCCAAAACCTGCGGCATTCGGAGAATCCGCAATCCATTCGAGCCGCGACTTCTGCGCCCACCGGCGTGCCGGGGTCTATGGCTGCGCTCCGCCGGTGTGTGGGCGTTTCAGGTATTTCGGAAACAGTTCCTCCGGATCATGCAGGAGGAAGAGATGCTTACTACAGACGGCACTGCCGGAGTTGTGGTTACGGGAATACTGGACCAGGCGCAGCTGCTCCGCATTGTCCGAACACTGCCAGAAGGCACATGGGAGCTGGTCTGCCATCCAGGTTATTGTGACAATGATCTGCGCGGCGCGGGAACGCGGCTGCTCGAATCCCGCGATATTGAATTGCAGGCGCTCACCTCAGCCGAGACAAAGCGGGCGCTGGCCGAGTGTGAAACCGAACTCATTTCATACACTGATCTAAAAGAATTATGAATCTTCGGGCGCTCGGCTGAATCGAACCTTCCTGCGCGAGGAAAAACAATTTGAAAATTGGAATTACCTGTTATCCGACATATGGCGGAAGCGGTGTAGTGGGCACTGAGCTCGGTCTTGAGCTGGCGGACCGAGGTCATGAAGTTCATTTCATTGCTTATCAGCAGCCCATCCGCCTAAACACCCGCCATCCGCGCATTCTGTTTCATGAAGTAACGGTTTCACAATATCCGCTGTTCGAGTTTCCTCCTTACGACCTGGCGCTGGCCACACGCATGGCCGAAGTGGCTGAGATTTATGAACTCGATTTGCTGCACGTTCATTACGCCATTCCCCATTCGGTGAGCGCGCTGCTGGCCAGGCAGATGCTTGCCGCGGGCAAGAGGCCCCGCAGGCTTCCTTTTGTGACCACACTCCACGGAACGGACATAACCATTGTGGGCGCCGACCGTTCGTATCTCCCAGTGACGCGTTACGCTATTGAACAAAGTGACGGCGTGACCGCGATCTCCAACTACCTGAAGCAGCGCACCGTGCAGGAATTCGAAGTCCGCAGCCATGTGGAGGTCATCTACAACTTTGTTAACTGCGATGTTTACCGCCGCGATCCCCTGGCCGCCGAGCGGCGCTCCGAATTTGCGCAGGCTGACGAGCGACTTATCGTGCATGTCTCCAACTTTCGCCCGGTAAAGCGTATTGGCGACGTGATTGAAATTTTCGACCGGGTGCAAAAGCATGTCCCATCGCGGCTGCTGCTGATGGGCGATGGCCCGGAGCGCTCCAGGGCCGAATGGCTGGTGGACCAAAAAGGCCTGCGTAAAAAAGTGGATTTCCTCGGCAAGGAAGACCGCATTTATGAAAAGCTCTCTATCGCCGATCTCATGCTGATGCCCAGCGAACTGGAGTCCTTCGGCCTGGCAGCGCTCGAAGCCATGGCGTGCGAAGTGCCCACCATTGCAACGGACGTAGGCGGCGTGCCGGAAGTAATCGAACACGGCAGGAGCGGGTTTTTGGCGCCGGTGGGCGATGTGGAAAGCATGTCGCGCTACGCGATCGACATTCTTTCCGATGAAAAGCGCCTTCGGGAAATGGGCAAGCTGGCGCGCTGGGAAGCGCAGACGCGCTTTTGCTCGTCAAAAATCATTCCCGAGTACGAAAAATTCTATGAACGCGTGGTGGAACGCACGGCGTAGATTCCGGACGCAGTACTCTCGCCCCAAAGCTCCTGCTGCAGCACAGGCAGCTCCAGCATCACCAGGGTGCCCTGTCCGTCGCGGCTCTGCACGGTCATTTTGCCTTCGTCCCCAAACAGCACTTGCAGGCGCTCGGCGACGTTCACCATGCCAATGCCACGCCCGGAAGACATTGTTTGGGCAGCCACGGCCGGCGGCGCGCTCATGCCCACTCCATCGTCCTCGACCTGAAGCACCAGTTTGCCTTCCTGTATCCGGCTGCGCATGGTAATGCTACCGCCATCCACTTTGGGCGAAAGTCCATGCTTAATGCTGTTTTCCACCAGTGGCTGAAGCAACATGCTGGGAATCACGATGTCGAGCGTCTCCGGGTCGAGATGTTTGTAAATGCGCAGCTTGTCCCGGCCAAAGCGCACTACTTCGATGTCCAGATAGTCATCGATAAATTCGATTTCTTCACGCAGTTGAACAAATTCGTCATGCTTGCCCAGAAGACGACGCAGAATTTTCGAAAGCTTGAGGATCAGGTCGCGCGCCCGGTCGGGATCGAATCGCACCAGCGACGAGATGGAATTCAGCGTATTGAAAAGAAAGTGGGGATTGATCTGGCTCTGCAGCGCGTCCAGTCGGGCCACCAGCAGCAGCTTCTCCTGCTCTTCCAGCTTCATTTCAATGCGCGCATTGTTCCAGATCTTAATTGGAATCGAGATGGTCGCGATCACCGTGGCAAATACCGCGAGGATGGCGACTGGAGTGGTGAGATAAATGGCGAAGAGCTGCTTCTTCATGGCATAGGCGAGTTCGATGCGGCCCGCCTGCAGCGCAAGAACGATAAGAAAGAATGCGGTCTGCCAGTCAATTCGCGGGCGGCGCAGATTGCGCTTCAACCAGCGATAGACGCTCATGTCCATGAAGGGAGAAAACGTCCACACCTCTTCTTCATTGCGGCAAAAGTAGCGCAGCATTCCTGCCACGGAGCCAGCCAGAACATTCACGGGGAGCGTTAAGTATTCGCCGTAAAACAAGGCTGGTAGTGCTAATATCGTTCCGCCGAGCGCCCCGGCCATGCGTCCGCCCATCACGCCGATCAGGATGGAGGCCTCGAACCCAAGGTCCGCTGGCATGAAGTTCTTTACCGCACAGCGGATATAGACGCCCAGCGCAAAGGGAATACAGGTAAAGAGGACCAAAAGTATGGTATTCCGCGTCGAGCGGTGCTGCTGAAACAGCAGCTTCTTGAACTCCCGCGCGCGCCCCAGCGCACTGGCAACGGCAGTCGCCACTCCCATTTTGATGAGCAGGGTGATGAGTAATAGCTGCAGATTCACAATGGCTATTTTTTCATGATTTGCAGAAATTCCCTAAGTTTTATCGGGAAGGGCCACGACCTGCGCTGCGCAAAATCTCTCCGGAGAAAAAGCCTTAATATTCATGCCAGCCGGCGCTCCCATGATCAGATTGGCCATGATCCGTGCGGTCACCGGCGCCAGCAGGATGCCATTGCGAAAATGACCGGCAGCAATGAAGATTCCGCGCTCGGATGTCTCGCCAAGCAAAGGCAAATCGTCAGGAGTTCCTGGACGCAGACCGGCCCACTGCTCGGCCACTGGCAGATTTCCCAGTTCAGGAACCAGGCGGGCGGCTTCCTGGTGGAGCTTGTGAATGGCGCGCACATCTGTTGTTTTGTCATATCCCACATCTTCCACCGTTGCGCCCGCCAGAATCCTTCCTGAACTTCGCGGCACCAGATATACATCCGAAGCCACGATCACATGCCGCAGCAGGTCTTTGTTTCCCGGAAGAACGTTTTCTGGAAGAAACGACAGCATCTGCCCTTTGCGCGGCCTCACCGGCACACCAGCCCACGCTCCCTGGCAATTCACGGCCGCTCGGGTAATGTGCCGCTTCTCTCCCGCAAATACTTCAACAAAATCATTATGGCGCTGCATTCCCGTCACTTCCGTGTTTCCCTGGACCACTGCGCCCTTTCGTTCGGCGGCTGCCAGAACAGCCTGCGTCAGCAAACGTGGATCAACGGTATCTTCAGCCACAAAGAAGGGTGTATAAGCCGCAGGCATTCGCGAAATCCCAGGTTCGAGCGCGTGCAATTCTTCGTCGGAAAGTCTGCGGTAGAAAAGAGGAGCGCTGGCAGTTTCGAAGAACTTAATCGTTCCCCGGCGGCGAAAATCGACCTTGCTCCCAGAGGCCTCTTCGAGCTTCCGCACAAACTCCGGATACATTTGCGCACTGGCAAAAGCCAGATCGCGCAGCGCAGGCGGGGTTTCCGGGTCGGCGGGCGCCAGCATTCCCGCCGCGGCAAAGGAGGCTTCACGGCCTGGCATTCCACTATCGAGCACCAGCACGCTGGCGCCGCGTTCACGCAGTTCCAGAGCCAGTGACGCGCCAATGATCCCGGCGCCGGCAACAATCACATCCCAGGTTTTCACAAATCTATTTTAGGGTATGCAGCCGGTCAATTTGCGGCGGTAGCGGTGTCGCCGCTTTCCACCAGCTTTGAAAAAACCACCAGCCGCTCCGGCGCCGGCCCGATATACCAGATGGGATAGCATGTAATCAGCGTGAGCTGCGCATCTGAAGTCTGTTTCAGCACACTTACATCTTCCGGCTGAACAATCTTCTTTCCGGTCACACGATAATGGAAAACCTGCCCATTGCGGCGAACAAGAATCTCGTCTCCCTTGTTCAACTCGTAAATGTGACGGAAAAAAGTGTCGCGATGGCCTGTGATCACCGCATTGCCCTGTTCACCGGGCATTGCGGTTTCCACGATGTGCCCCGGACCAATGGAAAGCTGCTTGTGGGAAGCACCCTCCACCACAATGGCATCGAGACTGATCTTTGGAATCGACACTCTGGTCAGCATATCGTCCGCGGAAAGCGGCCGCTCGGTTGCAGTTCTGGCCGACATCTGGCTCTGCCACTGGACTTCCAGTTCATGCTGACTGTGGTACATCTTCCAGTATTCAGTGCCGGCATACCCCAGCAGAGTCAGCCCGCACATGACCAGCGCTGTGGAAGCAATTTTTCTCCACAATCCCGAACTGGAACGTTCGCCATTCATATCTACTATCTTTGATGCTGCAAATGGTGAGAACAGAAAAGCTGCCGAAGTTTAGCGGCGGGTTCGCCGCGCTGAAACCAGGCCACCGGTTAGTACTCCAGTTCCGATAATCAACAACAATGGCAAAGCACTGGCTGCACTGGGCAGGTTTTGCTCTTCTGCGTAACGAGCACCTGTGCCCTGGGCCGTGGCGGTTCGCAGGCTAACCGGCTTTGGCTGAACTGACGGAACCGGCGCAGCTGCAGGAGGGCGCTTTTGTGGACTGGACTGAGGGCTCTGCCCTTCTGACGGCGTCTGCGGAGCTACCGAGAAATGCACTACATTACGCGAGCCGGAAATCGGTGTGTTATTGGCGTCCACCTCCTGAATCACCAGAGTGTGATTTCCCGGAGTAAGTCTGTTGAATGTGGTCTCGGTTTCCACGGTCAGTACCGGCTCGCGGTCATCGAGCCGCAATTCAAAACTGGGTGAAGGAGGCGATTGGGCCGCCTGTCTATAGCGAACGGTCAACGTATCCTGCTGCAGCTTCTCGCCCGGCTGAGGCGAAATGATCTCGACAGTGGCGGGACTCTGGGCAACAGCCTGGCCCGCAGCCGAACTAACGCCCGTGACGGCACACACAACGGCCAGCGCCACGCAAAAGACAAGTTTGGAACCTGTATAGCCTGTCATTCTGCTTTTCTCAATCGTTGAAACAATGTAATCCCTTGCCACACCTGAGCATTTGAATGCCAAAATTTCCCAGTCAATACAGCCAAAAAACCAGGAAAATGCACAAGAATGCAGCTAAATCCCTGAGTTTTTACTCTGCAACAGAGAGAACCTCTGCTTTGAACCGGTACTGCTCACGTCAAAGCAGTGCAAGTTCAGGGCCGAAACACCTTTCGGACACAGGCTCTCGTTACAGCAACTCGCATTGACAGGCAGGCAGAGTAGCTGGACAATGATTTTCAGCAATCAATACGTTTTTTCTGGAGTAACCATGTCTGACGAGTTTGCGCAAAATCAGGGCCCATCGCTGGTAAGTAAGATTTTGGTGGTTTTGGCGGTGCTGTACGTGCTGGCGTCACTGATCATGACGTTCACGCTCTTTCGCCGTCTGGACGATCAGGCTGAATCTCAGGCAGCCATGCAAAAGGAGCTGCTGCGCAAAATTGCGGACAGCAACAGCCAAAACAGCCAGATCAAGGCATCGGTCAATGCTCTGGCCCAGCAGGCTGGCATTGACAAGAAAGAACTGGCTCGCCGCGCGGTGAAACTGCAGGAGCAGGAAAAAGCCACAGAAACGCGTCTTGCCGCCGATGAAGAACAGACCAAACAGCAGATTGGCGCAGTGAGTGGCGAGGTTACCGGTGTAAAAACAGCAGTTGGCATGGTGCAAACCGACGTCTCCGCGACCAAAAACGACCTCGCAGCCACCAAAACCAAGCTTGATCACGCCATTGGCGACATCAGCAAGCACAGCGAACTGATTGCCACCAACCGCGACGAACTTGAAGTTCTTAAGCACCGCGGCGACCGGAATTACTACGAATTTACTCTGGTCAAGGGCAAAGATCCTCTCCGGATCTCAACCGTGAGCCTCCAGCTCCGAAAGACCGACCCGAAGAAGAACAAATTCACTCTTTACGTTTTGTCAGACGACAAAAAGATCGAAAAGAAGGACCGCACCATCAACGAGCCGCTGCAGTTCTATGCCAGCAAGGATCGTGGTCTCTACGAAGTAGTCATCAATAATGTCGACAAAAAACAGGTCAGCGGTTATCTCTCCACGCCCAAAACCGCCGGCACTGCTTCGCAGCCCCAGGGCTTCTAGGACATTCCTCATTAGGCATGAGCGGGTTCGTTGGCTATTCCATGGACCCGCATCGTGACCTGGCCTTCCCCACAAAAATCTCAATGCGGCAGGTATCCCGATTCAAGCGGCAGCTTGCCGTTCACTTTCAGAACCTTCACATTGGCGTTGATGGAGCGGACATCCACCAGTCCAATCGCTCCTTTGGTGGTTTCCACCAGCTTGATCGCCATGGCATCGGAAGTGGCCGTAACAACCGAGCTTTTGTGGGCGCTCATATACTCGCGAAACTGAGCGGGAGTCATTTTGTAGAGACGCTCCAGCGTGTTCCTCTCCCCGGCGGTTCCCTGCATAATGATGACTACCTCGTGGCCGTCAGGCCATTTTCGGGTCTCGGCTTTAAAAATCTTTGACAGATCTTCGACGCTCACGGACTCAGCAGTATTCGAGGAATTGACCACCACCGCCAGATGGTGGGCGTAACAGGGGACCAGCGAAAACACAAAAAATGCAACCAACAAACTGCAATACTTCTTCACGGAACATCTCCTTCGCTACAGCTTCTTTCATTCAACCTGGAAAATAGTTTATTTATTCCCTTTTGGAATACAGGCCGCCAAAGCGTTTGAACTGATTAGGGGCCCGCTCCGCAGAGCCAGCAAAAACAATACGTTGTTGCATCCGCAGAATCCAGTAATTAATCCTGGTGCAGTTGCTTACTGTGGTAACCGGTACGGAACGTTTCCAGAGGTGACTTTTAAATGCGATGTATGTTTATTCCGCAGAAAAAGCAGTGCGTTCTGTTGCATTATCGCCGCCGAATTTAGTGACTCAGTACGCCTACCGCATGTTCGAACTCGGTCGCGCGAATCTCACTGGTGTGCTCCCCGAGCACACGGTCGCGAGCAGCCCGCCCAATGCGGCGCAGCTCATCTTCATCGTAATCCCGCAGGCAGCGAATGACATCTTCTGCCGAGAGGGGCAGCAAAATCTCCTCGCCTGGGGTGAAGAAAGTCTCAAGCCCCGGCCAATTGTCGGAGAGGATGGCCGCGCCACAGGCCGCCGCTTCAAAGAGGCGCACGGATGGCGAAAAACCGGCCATGACCATGTCACGCCGTGTCACGTTCAGCACCATGCGCGACGAACAATAGAGATCAGCATGATGGCGCGGGTTCAGATGAATGATCCGCTTCACGTTGGCGGGCCAGTCCACCGACGCCGGGTATTGCGGACCGGCAACGATAAATTTTTCCTGGGGAAGGAGGCTGGCTGGCTGGCAAAGAAACTCATCGACCTTGGGTTGACGGTCCGGCGCCCATGTTCCCATATAACTCAGTGCGCACTCAAACTCCGCAGTCCGGGTGCGTTCGTAATACTTGAGAGGATCCACGGAGCAGTAAAGCGGCTCGGCCGCAGGCACTCCGTAACGGATCTCCAGTGTTTCCAAAGCAGACCCGCCGGTGAAGCTGAAATATACATCCAGTTCCGGCATGTGCTCCGGCAGCAGATATCCGGTGCGCCCGCACAATTCGAGTTCCTTTAACGTAATGGGGGTATCAATATCGTAGAAGGTCTTAACCGCGACATTCGAGCTGAGCACCTCGTCCAGCGCGGGAATGCCATCGGGAAAATAAGAGCCCACCACGGCTACGTCGGCGTCGCGCAGCTCGGCCCGCGCTGCCGGCAGCACCTGCCGCCAGTCATCAAATATTTGCACCCGGCAAAATTCCGGTTCGGGAAGGTCGCGATTGCCGCGGTACCACTCCGTATCGTGCTCGAAAAACACAATTTCATGCCCGCGACGCCGGAGAGCGCTGCACAGCGAGCGGTACGTGGTGGCATGTCCATTGCCCCACGAAGATGTAATCGCAAGCCCGAAAATAACAATCTTCATAGCGACACCTTCATAGCAGTACCAGCCCTTCCCGTACGCGGGCGCCGGAGAAAATGGAATCGACCTGCCGGGCACGAAGTTCATAGGTGTGTTCGTGAAGAGCGCGGGCCTGCGTGTGGCGGCCCATCTCCCTGGCCTGCTGCCGTGAAATGGTGCGAAGATACAGAGCAATGGTTTCCGCATCCTTCGCGACTAAAATCTCCTGGTCAGGCGCAAAGAACTCTTCGATTCCCTTCCAGAAGTCGGTAATCATGCACGCCGCGGCGCCGGCAGCTTCAAAGACTCGCGTGGGAGGGGAGAACCCCGTGTCTGCCATGGATTCGCGATTAATGTTCAGGACGAAACGGGCGGAGCAATTCAGGCGGTTGTGATCACCGGTGCCGACATGGCCGATCCAGCGGACATTCTTCGGCAGTGTCTTGCCCGCCCAGCCTTCCCCACCCAGGATGAACCTGCATTCCGGAACCAGCTCGGCGGCTCGAAGAAAAAACTGCTCTACCCTGCGCTCACGATCAGGCAAGCGGTTCCCCACAAAGAGCAAATCACAACCCAAGCCCGCAACCGGAAGGACCGGATAATGTGTCTCCGGATCGAGTGCATTATAGACAGGACAGCAAATATCAGCTCCAAGTTTGCGATAGCGCTCAATCACGGGCTGCCCGCCGCCATAGGTGAAGATCATGTCATATGCCGGAATCAGAGCGCGGAACGGGTCGGCATCATTCCCTTCCACGCGCGCCAGGGTTGCGGGAGCGTCCACGTCCCAAAATACGACTCTGGTCCGGGCAGAACGGCAATCGAGTACACCGGCTTCCAGCAGATCATCAAACGCACCGACACCGCTGTGCTTGATGACCCAATCGCAGTCCGCAGCCTCGGCCATCAGTGAAGATATGTCTTTGCGGTCACGATAAACAATGGACCGGACATACGAGAAGTCGCCGGCATCGCGATTTTGCTGGCGTCCGTGGGCGTCCGGTTCGGCAAACGTGATCTCATATCCCAGCCGGCTGAGCTGCCGGTAAATTCCCCGATAATACGTGGCGGCGCCGTTCCAGTAGCACGACGTTATGCTGGATCCAAAGACAAAAATCCTCATGCCGCAATTTCCTCGCAAATTGAAATCAACTGCTGAGCGCGATGGGCGCAGGTATGCCGGCTGAGAATGGTCTTCATGCCATGCTCTCCCATCTGGCGGCGCGCGCCTTCATCGCGCAGCAAGTCCCTGATCAGGGCTTGCATTTCTTTTCCATCTTTTGCGATCAGGAAATCCTTCCCGGCTTCGAACAGCTCCTCGTGGTCGCTCCAGGGCGCGCACAGCAACGGAACGCCGCAGGCCAGGGCTTCAAACACGCGAATCGTGGGAATGCCGGAAAGACCATTGGCGTAGGGCTGCCTCGGGATATGCAGAGCCACCGCGCTTTCCGCATAGACTTCCGGAGAAAAAAGGTTAGGAAGATAACCGCGATACTCAATTCCAGCCTCCTGAAAACGGAGCAGCGCATTCTCCGGATAGCGCACGCCGTGGGCCACGAAGTGTTCCTCCGGCATTCCGGCAGCGGGACGCAGCAGGAATTCCTCAATCTCACGCGTGCGTTCGTCATCGCCCCAGTTCCCAATCCAGATCACATCGATTTGCCTGGGCCGTTCCACGGGTTTGAACTGCTGGACGTCCGCCGCCTCATGAAAGGTCCATACGCGCCGGACCCCGAAACCATCGAGATAGAGCCTGCGGATGGGCTCGCCAAAGGCGAGTATGCCATCGAGCAGATGAAGCTGAAACCGAAGTATCTCTCCGGAACTGCTGTAAGCACGATGATGAGTGTCATGCAACAGCGCTTTAAAGCCGTATTTCGCCTTGAGCGCCAGAATGCTGTTCACCACCAGGGGCTGGTTCCATTCGTGGATGAGGACAACATCTGTGTCCTTCAGCTGCTGTTCCAGAAACTGCTGAAAGTTTTCCTGCGAATTGTAAAAACGAACATCGAGTTCGGGATAGGAATGGCGGAACGTATCAATGGCCTCGATGGCCCGTTCGCCTTCCTGGCGGACAAGATTGGTCAGCGACCAGGAGCCCAGCTCTTCATAACACCGGGCCTGATGGCCCATGCGGACAAGCTCGCGCATGAGTCCGCGCAGAAAATGCGCGTTTCCGTGGTTCCAGTCGGAAATAAGCGAATGACAAAAAAGTGCGATGCTGAGCTTTTGCTTCATAGAGTCAACGAGGGAATCCGTGCGATTGCACGATAAATATTCAGGTACTCTTCCACCATGCGCTCCGCGCCAAAGTCGCGCTTCGCGCGCTCCAGGGCAAGGTTTCCGTACTTCAGACGCAGCTCGCGGTCCCGAGACAGAAGATGAAGAGCGTTTTTCAGGCTTTCACTGTCGTTATTACGAAAGAAGACTGCAGCGCCTTCCCAGAGTTCGCGAAAACTGGGAATATCGCTGGCCACAATGGCGCAACGGGAAAGCGCGGCTTCCAGTGGAGCAAGCCCAAAAGGTTCGTAGCGCGAGGTCGCGGCATAGACAGCCGCCCGCGCAAACAGATGCTGCATGTCCCGCTCATTCTGCCGGGGTTCAAAATGTACCCGGTCAAGCCCTGCAGGCCGGGAAAAATCCGCATTGTTATGCTCCGGAGACCGCTCTGAACCGGCGACGACCACCGGCAAGGGCATCTCCTGCTGAAGCAGGAGCGAGGCATTCTTGCCTGCGTCCCAGAGGCGTCCCACGGTAAGGACCTGCTCTTCCTTGCTCAGGTGCGGATTGAACAGCGAAGGTGTCCGGCCGTTATAAACAACCGAGCCCCGTTCTGGCCTGCCATAAAAACGCTCAATTTGCCGCAGCATCCATCGCGAGGGCGCCACCACGGCATGGGCCGAGGCAAGTCCGCGAGAAACGACCTGGCGATACCAGCGAATCCATGCCGAATCCGGCGGCTCTTTTTCATGGACGGCCTGCCACCAGCTGACTACGTCACTGTGTGCAACCACCAGACGCGGGGCGTCCGATTTCATTGCGCCATAGTAAAACTGGCTCAGATGAATGACGTCCGGATGGGTCTCACTGGCAACAGCTTCGAGATATTCAGCCGAGGCCTGCAGATCAGTCTCGGAATCCTGCATCCACTCAAGCTTGAATGCAGTGGGGCGGTAATCGAGATCGAGGCCGTCCATCCACTGACTCTGCGCAGCCACGGGAATATCGCCGAAGCTGACCAGCGTAACGCGATGGCCGCAGCGAAGTAGTCCCCTGACCAGTTCACTCGCCCAGGTCCAGACTCCTCCCACCGTATCAGCAGTAACTAAGATGTGCATTGTTCCAGTTCGCTGAGCGAGGCCGGCTTCTGTTCCTGAATGTCGCTGTAGCCCTTTTCGGCAAACGTGGAGGTGTACCAGGCATGGGCCTTTTCCCAGGCCTGATCATCCGGCGTTCCGCCAAAGGTCTTTATGTACAGCGGACTTCCTGGGAACGGAAACATGGGTACAGGCTCGCTCACCCATACGCCCCTGGCCCTGAGATGCTCCTGCCAGCTCTGGATTTGCCCGCGGTCGTCATGACCGGTAAGAATCAGGTTGGCCTGGACCCAGGGAATTTTGCCACGGGCATAGACCAGCAGCTCGCCGATGCGTTCGGTATCCAAACGGCAATTCTTGTTGAGTTCGGCGCGCCCCTCTTCGGTAATGGACTCCACGCCACACTCCATGGAGATACAGTGGGCCCGACCCAGCAGGTCGAGGCCTTCTTCATTCCACAAATCGATGCGCGTCTGAAATCCAATCTGGACAGGACGCTCGGCAATCGCCTCCAGCAGCAGGCGGACGTTTTTGCCCACTCCGAATATTTCATCGATAAAGTAGATGTACCGCACGCCTCGCGAAATCAGCGTATCTATTTCTTTGACGACGGCATGCACGCTCCGCTCGCGAAACTTGTTGCGAAACAAAGTCTTGTTACAGAACGTGCAGGACCACGGACATCCCCGGGCAAATTCCAGTTCCGCGCCCAGGCCCTGATCGCCGGTAAAAACATGGTGCCGGTGCCAGTGTTTCTCCACCGCATAGTTATGGAAATCGAGCGCCCCCAGAGCCTTCATGTCGGTTACGCCGAATTCCGCACTGATGTGCTGGCCTTCTTCTTTTCTGAAACAGCAACCGGATATTTCGTACCATGACTTGTGGGCCAATTGCGCCAGGGCCTGGTCCGGTTCGCCCCGCATAGCAACGTCACAGGCGGTCTTGCGCATGGTTGCGCCTGGTGTCGCCGAAGAATGCGGCCCAATCAACACGCTCACGGCCCTGCTCTTCAGCCCTTGCAACCATTCCAGGGGCACACGCAGTTCGGGAGGCGGACAGCGCCAGAACAGATAGGACGGCGCCGTGGGCATGACGAGAAAATTCGGTGCAAACGCGCTGATGCGGCGCTGGGTTTCCTCTATGGTGAAATTTTCGCTCTGAGCGTCGATGACCAGAGCATCATGTCCAGCGGCCATGATGTTTTGGCAGGCGAACAACAATTCCAGAGGGACATGCGGATCGCGGCAGCCAAAGTAGGTTGATCCGGCAAAATCCCAGTTCGGATTGACCAGGGCAAACTTCATCCGGCCCTTCCCGAAAGCTCCGTGGCTACAGCAAAGGATTCGGCAGGGGGAAATACGTGGACATAAAGAGCGGATTGATTTTCTTCCCAGAAGCCGCGCAGCAATGCCAGAGTCTCCCGCAGGCTGATCACCGGCTTCCAGCCGGTATGGCTGTGAATTTTGCCGTAGTCCGTAATGTAAAAGAGCTGGTCTCCGGAACGGGCAGCATCATTCACATACTCAAGGCGATGCCCGGTCAGGCTTTCGATCATCTCCATCAGTTCCAGCAGCGAGGCAGAGTTTTGCTGGCCGCCACCAACGTTGTAAATCTGTCCCCGGGTAACAGAGAGGTTCTCGCGCACGGCATCGATAGCACGAATCAGGTCGTGGACGCATAAAACATCCCGCACCTGCCGTCCATCGCCATAAATTACCACCGGCTTTTGATGGAGCGCTGAATAAAGGAAGTGGGCCACCCAGCCCTGATCTTCCGTCCCAAACTGCCGCGGCCCGGCAATGCAGGACATGCGAAATACAACCGTGGGCAGGCCATAGGTGCGCCCAAAGTCGTGCACATACTGGTCTCCGGCTCCCTTGGAGCAGCCGTAAGGAGAATGAAAATCCAGCGGTTCAGACTCCGAAACACCTGCATGACTGGAAGACACATAGCGCGTGGGCGACATGAGGGGCTTTACGCCCTTCAGCTCTCCATAAACTTTGTTGGTGGAGGTGAACAGGACAAACGGCTTGTTTCCACCACGGCGCGCCGCATCCAAAACATTGAACGTACCGCCGAGGTTGACTTCAAAATCAAATCGCGGATCAGTAAAGGAGTTGGTCACGGCCACCTGTGCCGCGCAGTGGTAAATCTCATTCGCCGGCTCGACCGCTTTGCTCACTAGTCTGGCATCGCGAACATCGCCGACCGTTACCTGAAGCCGTCCGTTTTTACCATCGATTTTGCGCAGCCACTCCACATTGTGGTGTACTCCCCGCCGGCTCAGATTGTCGAAAATATGCACCCTGGCATCTGTTTCCGCCAGTAAATGACGAGCCAGATTCGATCCGATGAATCCTGCCCCTCCGGTAATCAGTACAGAGCGGGTTTCGTGTTTATTCATTTTCGAGTCTGTCATCCTTTCAGGCTCGCTGCTTACGCAGAAAGTCCAAAACTGTTAAGCAGGCCGGTCGCCTCCGCGACGCGGTCCTGCGCTTCCTGGCAATGCAGCCATTCCAGGAGATCATTTACACCATCCGAAAACCGGATGCGGGGAACATAGCCAAGCAGGGCCCGGGCCGCCGCGATATCAGCAAAGCAATGGCGAATGTCGCCTGTCCGGTACTTGCCCGTAATATCCGGCTGAATGCCGGAACCAAGTGAGGTGCTTAGGGCCGCGGCCACTTCCAGAATCGAGATTGCCTTGCCGGAACCCACGTTGATTGCACAACCATTCGCCTCCGTCCGCTCCATCGCCAGCATGGTGGCCTGGACCACGTCCCGCACATGGACGAAATCGCGCATTTGCCTGCCATCCTCAAAAAGCAATGGCGGATTGCCGTTTAAGAGACGAGAGGCAAAATTCGCCGCTACACCGGTGTAAGGATTGGAAAGCGCCTGGCGCGGGCCGTAAATATTGAAATAGCGCAATGCTACCACCGGAATGCCGTATGCCCGCCCAAAGAGCAGGCACATCTCCTCCTGATCTTTCTTGGACAACGCATAAATCGAGCTGCAGTGAAGGTGTTTGGATTCCGCGGTCGGAAGCGGCGTGAGCACCTCGTCGCAGACCGAGCAAAGAGTTTCCCATTGCCTGGCCCGGAGCTGTTCGACGGACCGAGGAAGCGAGTCGCAGGGACCGCACTGCTCGCACAAGTATCTGCCTTCACCGTACACCGACATGGACGAGGCAACGATCAGTTTTTCCACGCGAAGCCGGCGAGCGAGTATTTCCTGCAGCAGCACCGCCGTTCCCTGGGTATTGGTGCCCATGTAGTGCACAATTTCATACATCGACTGGCCCACGCCGACCGCCGCGGCCAGATGAAATACAACTTCGATGCCACTGAGCGCACGGGCAACGGCCTCGCGGTCACGAATATCCCCCCGTACGAACTCAGCGTCAGAAGACAAATACTTCGGCGGAACACCACCGTGGACCTGAGGCGTTAGGTCATCGAAAACCCGAACCGAGTGCCCCGCCGCAACGAGTCCATCCACGAGGTGCGATCCCACGAAGCCTGCTCCGCCGGTGACGAGAATGTTCCTGCCCATTTCTTTATTTCGCTCCCGTTAGAACTGCGTCCAGTTTTTTGGCCGGCGCATACCTGCGCACCGCCCATGCGGCAAACCGTGCGAAATCTTCGGTCTTACGGGGCGGACTGGTATAGTGCGGCGCCAGCCCCAAATGCTCCGGTGTAAAACAAAGCGTTAGAGTTGTGGTGAATGGCTCCAGTTCACACAGCTGCCGGTCAAACCACGTTTCGGCTTCCGGGCGAAACCAGTCGGCCCAGCTGATTCCGGTGCGCAGATACTTCACTCCCAGCCGCTTCATCCAGTCCACAGCCAACCCCAGGCGCGGATCCTGGAAGTGGAACCACTGGCAAATCCCCATGCCCGCCGGGAAACAGTGGGCCGCAGGTTTGGGAGAGCCGTCTTCGCGCAGCAGCCCCATGTAGTAATGGCGATAGTAAGCGCTGCCTTCGGCTTCCTTGTGCCGCGTGGTGGCAGTCCACGTTGCGGGCAAATCCATAAGGCTGTACCAGTGAACGCGCTCCACCATTGGCAGCAGCAGCTCCGCCGTACGCTGCAGGCCAAAGACCTGGACTTCCTCGGCGCCAAAGGAAGAGACGCCTGCTTCCGACACCCACACCGGCTTGGCCGTGACAGCCTGAATTTCGCGAATCTTTACCGGCCAATCATGAATTTTCCAGTGGTTCCAGTCGAGTGGGAAACCATGAACGGCAACCACGTCCACCGCGTTCAGAACACCTAAAGCGCCCATCAAACCGATAAAGTTGGGGTCAACCGGAGATATCCCGCCCAGCACCAGCGGAAGCTCGGGATTTTCGCGGCGAATGGCTGTCGCCGCCGCTATGACCATCTCCGCAAAAATCTTCCACTCCGAGTCCGCCCTGAAGTCCCAGTGCGAAAGATTGTTCGGTTCATTCCACAGCATGACTGCTTCGATCATTCATTCACCCTTTGGCAAACAAAGCGGATTTATAAAGTGCCGGCCAGTTCATGGTCCAAAATGTATTTGCCGTCCCTCTGCACATGCTCAGGAGAGCACAGCCAGGTCTCGCATTCGGGATGGGCCAAAATTCGCAGCCCCGAACTGCGAAGCATCGCCTCCACGGCGCCATGATTGGGAATCCACCAGTTGGTCGGATCGCCCGCATAATTTTTCTCGATGAAATACATACACGGAAATGCCGGATCGGCAAAGATCTGCTTGTCCCAAAAATGGTAGTTATCACTGAGTTCGGGGCTGGCGAGAGAGCCGCGAATCATGGTCTGGAAGATAAGCCTGCCGTTTACCTTTACCTTGCTGATGATCTTGTCCAGAGCATAGAGCGGATAGCGAAGATGATAGAAAAGCCCCATGAACAGGACATAATCAAATTGTCCGGGAATCTGATCAACGTCATAAACCGAGCGCTTCTCCAGCTCGATATCCAGCCCCAGCACCTGCGCGGCGAAGGACGCCTGGCCGAGATAGCGATCATCCACGTCCACGCCGAGCACACGGCTGGCGCCCCTCTTCCTGAATTCGAGCGAGTAAAAGCCGCCATTGCAACCTATGTCGAGGACGGATTTCCCGCTCAGGTCTTCCGGAACCAGAGATTCAATCTGCTTCCATTTAATTTGCGGGTAGTCGCCCAGAAAATGCTGAGGCGCCGTGGGCACTCCATTCAGGTCGATATTGTGGAACCATTCCCCCAACTCGGCGACGCGGCGCGCCAGATCGCTTGGTTCGGTCAATGGTGCAGCAGGCTGATGGGGGAATTCTTTCGTCTCCGTTACCGGCATCTCGGTCTTAACACTCCAGGTTTCCCGAAAAAAATCACAAGTGCTCAGGCGTTAGAATCAGGCCAGAGTACTAAGGATGTCTGCTGTCATTTGCCGTGCCCTGGCATGAATAACCGAGGCAGTCATTTCCCGGCGGACCTCGATGCTCTCGAGACCAGTCATTGGAGCTTATTTAGACGGTTCGGCGCCCGGTTATCAGATTGATCACAGCCACAACCAGGGCTATTACGAGCAGCAGATGAATCAGGTGACCGGCAACGTTAAAGCCCCAGCCGAGCAGCCACAGGATAATGAGAATGGCAAATATGGTCCAAAGCATAGAAACCCCTCAAAAGGCTTGCATGAGGTGAGAGGCAGCAGAGCTGGCGGAAGTTGTCTTTCTAAGGTTGTCAGCGCAGATAGCTGGATATTTGCAGGGCCAGTTCCCGGATCTGCTTTAATTTCTCCTCCACCGGTGGTGGGATCGGCGTAGCTTTCAGGGCCAGCTCCGCGGAGAGCAAAACACCAGTAACGGAGCTGCTGAAACGGTCTTTCAGTTCCTGCTTTGCTCCCTGCAGGGCAATGGCTTTTTCCCGCTGGGCGCGCTTCAGCGCCAGCTCAGCTTCTTTGCATATCCGGTCCACGCCATAGACGGCGGCATTCACAAACACAATGGGGGCCGCGCCGGAGTGGCGGACGAGCGTGTCCGCTTCCACGGAGTCCCACGCGAGAAGGTTCTGGTCCACGACGATGACGGCACAGGGACTATGCGCCAGCACGGCAATCGCGTCCCGCGCGGCGGCATACAGACTCACTGGCATTTTCGTGCGTTTTTCCAGTTCCCGCTTGCACTCTTCAGCTTGTGCTGCCTGGAGCAGCAAAAGGATCATTGCATCTCCACACTGCGCGTGACTGCTGCATTCCTGTTCTGGCTGTCAGCATGGTCCACGATTTTGTACTCTTTCAGTTTGCGATACAGCGTAGTCTTTCCGATTCCCAGCAACTGGGCGGCTGTAACCCTGTCTCCATTGAGTTCGTGAAGCGCATTGAGAATCGCTTCCCGTTCGAGCTGCGCAAGAGGAACAATCCTTGGTTTCCCATAAGGAATGGGAGGGAGTGTAACCACTCGGGAATGACGAATCTCCGCCGGAAGGTCGCGCGCTTCCAGTACAGGGCCGGCGGCAAGAGCTGCCGCCCGCTGCAGACAGCTTTCGAGTTCGCGCACATTGCCCGGCCAGTCATACGAACACAGCACCTTCATGGCCTCGGAGCCGATCGAAAGACGAGGCTCTCTGTCCCGCGAAAAGCGGCCCACGAAATGTTCTGCAATCATACGAATGTCTTCCCGACGCTCGCGCAGCGCCGGCAATCTTAAATTTACGATATTCAGGCGGGCATGCAGATCGCGCCGGAAGGTACCCTCGGTCATGGCGGCATCCAGATCGCAGCTTGTGGCCGCGATGATGCGGGCATCGAAAGGAATCGGTTTGCCCAGCCCTGTATACCAAATCTCTTTTTCCTGCATCGCCCGTACCAGTGCGGCCTGAAGCTCCCAAGGCATTTTTGACACTTCATCCAGAAAGATGGTGCCTCGCTGCGCCATGACGAACAGACCGTCTTTCGGTTTTCCGTTAGCGGACGGCGGATTTTTCAATGACCCAAAAAGCTCGGCCTCCATGATGAGCGGTGTCAGCGAACCGCAGTCCACGGGAATGAAAGGCCTGTCGCGAAAAGGGCCGTGAAAATGAATGGCGCGGGCCACACTTTCTTTGGCCGAACCAGTTTCGCCCTGGATCAGCACAGGATGCGTGCCCGGCACGACTTTGGCGACAATCCGCTGCAGCCGGTCGATCTCGCGCGAGCGGCCAAGCAGACCGGCGCAGGCGGATTGGTTCCGGAGAGACTCCCGAATCGCCCGGCCTTCCTGGGAGAATCGCAATTGATTGATGGCGCGTTCCAGCAGCGAGGTCAGCTCGTCGAGGTGAAAGGGTTTGCGCAGACAGTCCCAGGCGCCGCTCTTCATGGCGGCCAGCACGGAATCAGCGGTGGCGTTGCCGTTGAGCAGCACAACCTGGGCTTCAGGATGGGTTTCCCGGATGCGGCGCAGCAGCTCCAGTCCGTAACGTCCGCCCAAAACCGAATCCAGCAGCACAAGATCAATCGCTCGCGCATCCAGAATGCGCAGCGCCGCTGCGGCATTATCAGCTAAATGCACTCGAAAGCGCAGATCTTCCGCGACCTCCTTACAGCACTCCCGAACAGCGCGCTCCGAGGCTACTACCAGCAGCGATATGTAGTGAGAAGCAAGATACTCCGTCTTCTCGGGTAAAATCTGCATGATGCTCGACATAGACCTGTACTCCTTACAAAATGGTCTGCGCTGCCGACGGCTCGAATGGGCATTCTTGCGCAGGCTGGACTCTCAGGCCCGCAGCCTTCCGGCTTGGGTCGGCGTGGCGTCATTAGACACGAAAAGGTTATTTTGTTAACGAAAATATTAAAAAATTCCGTTTTCCGGAAAATGCCGAAGAAGTCAGGTGAAAACTTGACTTCCGGGAAGTCACACTGTAACTTCCCGCCATTACACTTCCAACCCAGGAGAACATGCCGATGACCGTACAGCGGCTCATCACCTTCACCACTGACTTTGGCACGACCGAGCACTATGTTGGCGCGATGAAGGGGGCCATTTACAGCGTCGCGCCGCTGGCCCGGACCGTTGATATCACCAACGGAGTACAAAGTTTCGATCTTTTGGATGGCGCTATTGCCATTTCTCAGGCGTACAGCTTCTTTCCTAAAGACACAGTCCATATCGTGGTGGTCGATCCCGGCGTCGGCGGCGACCGCAGGCCGATTCTGGCCACGGCCGGTGACCACACTTTTGTGGCCCCGGACAACGGCGTACTCTCGCTGGTTTATGCCCGGGAAGAACGAGTGCTGGTCCGTCACATTACCGCCAGCCACTATTACCGCCAGCCGGTCAGCAATACCTTTCACGGACGCGACATCTTTGCGCCTATCGCTGCCTGGCTGAGCAAAGGAGTAGAGCCGGAGAAATTCGGCGACGAGATCACCGATTATGTTCGCTTCCTTGCTCCCAAACCGAAGGCCGTGAGCCCCGGCTCCTGGAAAGCCGTGGTCCTGAAAACCGATAAGTTCGGGAATCTGATCACTAACATTACTCCGGGCGACATTCCCCAGCTCTTCCAGCCAGTTCCACCTGCGTTCAAAATTACCGCAGGCAAAGCGGAGATCTCCAAAATCCAGAGCAGTTATGTTCAGGGTGCACCGGGTGAAGTGTTTGCCATTATCGGCAGCACTGGCTTTCTGGAAATTTCCGCCAACCGCAGTTCAGCCGCCCGCCTGGCGGGCGCCGACAAGGGCAGCGAAATCGTGGTCACACTGAGCTAAAGAGAGAGGGTCTTTAAAATAAGGCAAAACAATAGGCCGAAAGCGGGCTGCATTTATACTTTTGGCTGTGCGCCACCTGCTTCGGTTCTTCTGGAATTCAACACGCGGTCATCGCCTTGCACCCTGGCGCAGTCCCTATCTGCGCTGGCGCATGGAAACCTACAGCGGCCTGAAGATGAATGAGATCGGTTTTGTGGAATTCTGGGGATTTCTGCTCCGTGAACGCAAACAACTGGCCCGCTTTCTAAAGTGGACCGCGGAGATGGACAATTACGCGCGCCCCAAACCGAGAAATCCATAAACAGAGTTAATCGCGACCTGCATTTCCCGTTCTGGCCCAGGAACGAATATGGTTGAAAGTGTGCTTGATTTGGGTCTCCAAGACCATTAGGCTTTTTCCATACAGATCTTTTGCCCAGAAAGATCAAGGGAGAAGGGCCCATGAATCCCATTTCCGCTCCTGAACCAGCTACAAAACAGTCCACCACCCCAAAATTTGTCTTCTTCTTCGGCGGAGGCAGGGCCGAAGGAAATGGCGGCATGAAAGGCGAACTGGGCGGCAAAGGCGCTGGGTTGGCCGAAATGACCAATGCCGGCCTTCCCGTGCCTCCTGGATTTACCATCCAAACCGAGGCCTGCCGCCAGTACCTGCGCACCAAAAGCGTGCCAGCGACAGTAGACCAGCAAATGGAAGAAGCGCTGCAACGCCTGGAGCAGCTTACCGGCGAAAAGCTGGGAGATAAAGACCACCCTCTGCTGGTCAGCGTGCGCTCGGGATCGAAATTCTCAATGCCGGGCATGATGGACACGATCCTCAATCTGGGGCTGACGGATGAGAGTGTGGAGGGGCTGGCCAGGCGCACCCGCAATCCTCACTTTGCCTGGGAGTGCTACCGGCGGCTCATACAGATGTTTGGCACCGTGGTGCTGGAAATTTCTCGCGAACAGTTCAACGCCATTGAAGCCGAAGCAGACGGGCAACATGATGGCCTGGAGCGCCTGAAAAAAATCATTGCCCGCTTCAAAGACCTCATCCGCAAAAAAACCGGCAGCGATTTCCCGCAGGACGCGCACACGCAGCTGGTGATGGCCCGGGATGCGGTCTTTCGCTCGTGGAACAATGCGCGCGCCCGGCACTATCGCCGCATCACCGATATTCCCGACGATCTGGGCACCGCGGTCAATGTGCAAAAGATGGTCTTCGGCAACATGGGTGAAACCAGCGCTACCGGCGTGGGCTTTACGCGCAATCCCGCCACCGGTGCTCATGAATTCTACGGAGAGTTTCTTCCCGATGCGCAGGGGGAAGACGTGGTGGCCGGCATACGCACGCCGCGTCCGCTGGCGGAGCTGAAAGAGCTGATGCCGCCGGTGTATGACGAACTGCGGCGCGCCACTTCCCTGCTGGAAAAACATTATCGCGACGTGCAGGACTTCGAGTTCACGATCGAGCAAAACAAGCTCTATCTGCTGCAAACCCGCAACGGCAAGCGCGGCGGACGCGCCGCCGTGCATATTGCGCTGGACATGATCGAGGAAGGGCTGATCACGAAAGAAGAAGCCATCTTACGCGTGGAGCCCAACCAGCTCTACGATTTTCTGGTCCCCACACTGGACGAATCGTCGGGCAATATAGAAGTCCTCGCTAAAGGCTTGCCGGCTTCTCCGGGCGCGGCCGTGGGGCAAATCACATTTACCGCCGAGGACGCGGTCCACATGGCTGGCCCCAAACGCAATATTCCGGTGATTCTGGTGCGCGCGGAAACCACGCCGGAAGATATTGCCGGAATGGAAGTTGCCGCAGGCATTCTGACCTCGCGCGGAGGCATGACCAGCCACGCCGCGGTCGTGACTCGCGGTCTGGGAAAGTGCTGCGTGGCCGGAGCGGGAGAGTTGCTGATCGATGAAAAAAAGCAGGAGATGCGCGTAAAGGGCCACGTGCTCCATCGCGGAGACTGGCTCTCACTCGATGGCAATACCGGACGCGTGATTCTGGGCAAGCTGCCCACGCGGCCCGCGTCGCCCGATGATCCTGAACTGGTCCGCTTCATGGCCCTGGCCGAGCCATTTCGCAAGCTGCGGGTCCGCGCCAATGCCGATATTCCGCGTGACGCAGTCCAGGCGCGTGCTTTCGGCGCGGAAGGTATTGGCCTTTGCCGTACCGAGCACATGTTCTTTGCCGAAGATCGTATTCCCCACGTGCGCGAGATGATCATGGCTTCCGGCGAAGCGAGCCGCCGCAAGGCGCTGGACCAGTTGCTGCCCATGCAGCGCAATGACTTTCTGGGTTTGTTCCGGGCCATGAATGGCCTGCCGGTGACCATCCGCCTGCTCGACCCGCCGCTGCACGAGTTCCTTCCCAGTCACGAAGAGCTCATGGAAAGAATTCGCGAACTCGAAAGCAGCAAAGGCAGCGAAAAGGAACTCGCCGAAGCCAGAACAGCGCTGGAGCGGGTGGAGAGCCTGCACGAACTCAACCCCATGCTGGGGCATCGCGGATGCCGGCTGGGAATTACCTATCCGGAAATTTCCGAGATGCAGGCACGCGCCATCTTTGAAGCCGCCATTCAGGCCAAAAAAGAGGGTGTGACCGTGCTGCCGGAAATCATGGTTCCGCTGGTGGGACTGGCCAAAGAGTTTACCCACCAGGAAGCGGTCATCCGCCGTGTAGCCGAAGAAGTGTTTGCCCGCGAAGGAATGAAGATCGAATACATGGTGGGCACCATGATCGAGCTGCCCCGGGCCTGTCTGGTGGCCGAGTCCATCGCCAGCCAGGCTGAGTTTTTCTCTTTCGGCTCCAACGATCTCACCCAGACCACGTTCGGCTTTTCGCGCGACGACGTAAGCAAGTTTCTGCCTATCTATTTGGAACGCGGCGTCCTGAAACAAGATCCCTTCGCCGTGCTGGACCGCGAAGGCGTGGGCGAGCTGATCAGGACCGCGATTGAGCGCGGACGCAAGGCGAGTCCGCATCTGGAGATTGGAGTCTGCGGCGAACATGGCGGAGACCCTTCGTCCATTGAATTCCTGAGCGGAACGGGGATCGACTATGTTTCCTGTTCACCGTACCGCGTGCTCACGGCGCGGCTGGCGGCGGCGCAGGCCGGCGCGGCCAGCACAAAAAAAATGGAGGGCGGGGCCACCAGATAAAGCCGGTAGTGATAGTATTCTCGGGCCATGTCAGCACGAAAGCCCGACGCAGCACCCGCGAGACTTGCCGGATGGTCGCTGGCTGTACTGGTAGCGATCAACATACTGAACTTTTACGATCGCCACGTTGCCGGAGCGCTGGTGGAGCCGATGCGCCGGGAGTTTTCGCTCTCCGATACGCAGATTGGCTGGATCAATACCTTTTTCACAATTTTGTATGGCGCGGTTGGACTGCCGCTGGGCCATCTGGCGGACAGAATCAGCCGCAAAAAGCTGCTGGCTTCGGGCATTGTGGTCTGGGCGGCGCTGACGGCATCCGCCCGCTGGGTCGCGAGTTATCCCATGCTGGTCTTCACCCGGCTGGGCGTCGGCGTGGGCGAGGCCGCGTGCGCGCCCGTGGCGACAAGCTGGATCGGCGACCTCTATCCACCCGACAAACGATCCAGGCCGCTGGCCTGGTACATGCTGGGCATACCGGTGGGCGGAGCGCTGAGTTTCTTTTTCAGCGGCGCCATTGCGCAGAGATACGGATGGCGCATGGCCATGGTGTTTGCGGCAGCGCCTGCCCTGCTTCTGATTCCCCTGCTGCTGGCGCTGCGCGAACCACAGCGCGGCTCCGCTGAGTCTGCCGCCAGCGCGCCCGCAGGCTCTCTGGGACAGGTGCTGCGTGTTCCCACATTCTGGTGGATCACCCTTTCCGGCGCGCTGGTGAACTTCAATCTGTACGCGATTGGCACATTTTTGCCGGCGTTTTTTGGACGCATCCACCGCATGAACGTGGCCCAGGCCGGATTCCGCACGGGCATCGTTTACGCCCTGGGCGGCCTTGCCGGCGGGCTGCTGGCCGGATATCTGGGAGACCACGTTGTCCGGGGCAGTGGCAGTGGACGCATGAGGATTGCCGCATGGGCCGCGTTTGCCGCCGCTCCGGTGGCTTTTCTCGGCGTGCGCCAGCCCTATGGCCATCTGGCGCTGGCTCTGCCGCTGCTGACGCTGGCTTACGGCCTGCTCAACATGTATTACGGCCTGGTGTATGCCTCAATCCAGGACATTGTGGCCCCCGCGCTGCGCGGCACCTGCATGGCGATTTACTTTTTGGTGATGTATCTGCTCGGCGCATCATGGGGATCGGTGGTGACCGGCAAACTGAGTGACACCTTTGCCCGCCACGCCGCGGCCCTCGCCGGAGCAGATAAAGTTACAGAAACGTTTCGCGCCATCGGCCTGCAACAGGCTATGCTGGCCATTCCCATACTGTCGGTTGCGCTGGCGCTGGTGCTGTGGGTGGGATCAAGGACCATCACACGCGATGTAGAGCGGCAGAAAGCAAGGAGAGTTGAGGCTGAGGCAGTGGCATAGTATAGCCATGAGCCAAAAGCCAGTAGCTATTAGCTATTAGCTACTGGCTTTTGGCCTTGTGGATCTTCCGGTGGATGCTTTTTCTGTCGCAGGACAGGGGTGCACTCCAGGTGCACACCATACCCTGGGATGTTTGGAGCTACCCCCTTTAAATTTCGGGATGGAGATCGACCGGGAGGGGGGTACAATGTGTGGCGCATGTTCGAGCGTTATACAGAAAGCGCGCGGCAGGCCCTCTCCTTTGCCAAGGAAGAGGCTGGTCGTGCCGGTTCCTCGTATATCGAAGCTGAGCACCTGCTGCTCGGAATCATGCGTTCGTGCGAGCCGGAGCTTAGCGCATTTCTGAAGCTGAAAGAGCTCGAGGCCGCTCTTCGTTCCGAGCTGGCGGCAACCGCGCAACCGGTCATTACGCCTGTGCCCGCCGATATTCCGCTTGCGAATGCGTGCAAGAGAATTCTTGCCTACGCCATGGAGGAAGGGTACCGGCTCGACTCGCCGGTGATTGCTCCCGGCCATTTACTACTTGGGATTTTGCGCGAATCCGAAAGTAAGGCGGCAAGTTTCCTGCTGGCCCATAACATTGATCTGCCGAAGACGCGGGAGGAGATGGCCAGGCCCTCGCGGTCAGGTGATGTGGCCCCGTCCGGCCGTCCACGAAGCGGATTAGCAAGCGCGGCAAAGCGACTTAGCTGGATCGGGACCGCAGTGCATTACTCGCTGCTTATTCTTCTCTGTATCGCCGTGGCGAAGAGCACTATCAGCGGAAGACATTTGCTGGTAACAGGTGCGATATGGTCTGTGGCAGTTTTAGCCTGGAGTATTCTGGGAACATCCTTCGGCTATTTCTTTCGCGACCGCAACCGCGCACTCTCCATGGCTCTCACTTATGGGTTGATTTGGCTGTATCAGCTTTTAGCGGTTGGGTGGCTCATCCCACTCGCCGTGGGGATATACATTGTGACACGGCGATAGTTTTCCACGGGCAAACCTCATGTTTCCGCCGGCTGGCTCCGAACCTTTGCGAGCACGAGGTGCGAGCCGAGATAGAGCTGTCGGGCAGTCAGGTCGTGAGAGAAGTACTCTACGGCAAGGCTGCCGAGGACTCGGGCGCATGGGAAGTGAGCTTGAGGTCGGCGAACGGGAATATCGTTGCTAACGGTATTTTCAAAAATGGAGCATTCGAGGGTGACTACGATCACGCTCCCGCTGCGGATCACGGTCGGTGGACGCTGCGGAAAGATTGAGGCAACATGCCTATAGTTCCCCTCTGATTTCGAGTGGTGGATGTGCTTCTGTTCACTCTTGGACTATGGAAAAGCGATTTTTATCGCGAAGCAAAAAACTCCTCTATAATCCTGGCATCGCTTACGTACGTGACTTGGGTAATGTCGTTCCCTAAAAGCACGCGCTGTAAAATGCTTACCGGCATGATCAGATCATAGGAGGTTTATGAAACCACTTCTCTATTCACTTCTGTTAACGGTTCTTGGGCTTACCTGCTTCGGGCAGCAGAGTTCGCCCGCCTCAGCAGCACAGACGGCCAATAAGCCCACAGTTTACATAGAACGTCAGGACGGATTTGAAGTCTATCTAACCGCTGCCATTGCCAAGAAAGGCGTTCCAGTTGATGTGGTAACGGATCAAAGTAAAGCGACTTACGTTCTGAAGTCAGCGCCTGTGGAAATCAAACCGGAATCAACAGGAAGCAAGGTTGCCCGATGCCTATTTGCCTATTGTGCTGGAATCGAGGACAAGGCGAACGTATCGGTGCAACTGACAGAGACCAGCTCAAGCAAGGTGATCTGGGCCTATTCCGTCAATAAGCAGCGCGGTGGAAGCAAGAACCAACAATCGATGGCCGAGGCTGTTGCCAAGCACTTCAAAGAGTTTCTTAGCAAGAAGTAGAGTCCGAGATCAAGCTGTGCCTGTGTAATGGGGGCGGCCCGTGAACTCTGTTCGATAATCGGGCATGATCTACAAGGATGTTTGCTTAGGAGAATGAACAAATGAATACAGCTCAAACTCAGACTTGGCTGTCATCCGTCGGAACACTGGCGGTTCGTTTGTTGCTCTGTGGGATTTGCGCGCTGCGGGGCCGTCAAGGCGGAAGAAAGTCAGCCCTGAGTTATGCAAATTCAACTGCGCTTCTCTATTCTGCTTGGGCTGCCCTCATCGCAGGTTTCTTTTTCGATTATGGCAATTTTGTTCAGTATTTTGCCTCATCGCGGCCTTGCCATCACTCACAATGTACACCCCCGAAGATTTTCTAATTGTATTGAAATCCATACGTGGCAGCGGCTGAAGCCGTGGCTTCCCTGCTTTTGGACGGTATGGCTAAGCCATACCCTGACACTTCTCCCCAAGACAACACAACATAGATGCTTTTTCTGTCCACTCCAGGACGTCACTCCACTAACCCCTTTAAATATTGGGATGCTGGCGTAAAGAAACACAGCCGACGACGGCCAAAATCGCAGGTATAATGCTGGACGCACAAGGACAAGATAATGCCCACACTAAAACCACGCTGGCTGGTCTGTTTACTTTTCGCACTGCTTTTTTCGATTGGCGCAATCAGCCAAACATCGCCCGAACCGGCTAAGCTGCAAGCTCCCCACGATTTTCTTCAAGCGATGGCCGGCAAGAAGATGATCTTCCTCCAGTTCGGAGACGCCGACAAAACGAAGCTTAAGAAGAACGATCTGACCAAAGTAAAGATTTCCTGCGACCTGGTTGTCCAGATCAAAGAGGCCAGTCAGCACAAGGACAAAGTAAGTATTGCCTGGGAGCAAATCGGCACGCCGAGCTTGTGGGGAAAAAATGTACCTCGGGCATGCAGAGACAATATGTCTCACGATGCAGGAACGCTGGTAATCACCGGGTTCGCGCCTGATGAAACGGAGGATTCCCTGGCTGCTTCTTTGAGTAAAATCCTGCAAACCCCGGAACAGTATCTGGCCACGGCTGGAATCATATTTGACCTTCCGGCGGAACCAGATATTCTAGGCATGGTCCCATTTGCGCCCGAGTTTCCCAAAGCCCTCTTGAGTGTTGATCCTGCCTTTAGCGAAGAAGCGCGAAAGAGTAAATACATGGGAACGTTGGTTGTAACGTTCTATGTAGGCACGGATGGCCGAGTGCATCGGCCAACCATTCCGCGTCCTCCTGGCATGGGCCTGGACCAACAAGTGTTGAACGTTCTCCCACTCTGGAGGTTCAGACCGGCCCACAATGCTGATAAGCCTGTACCAGCAAGCTTGCAGACTGAAATTAGCTTCAACCTTTACTAAAGATCGACCGGGAGGGGGAGGCAGATTCCAAAACTGGCTCACCACTGATTTATACAGACAATAATTGTAAAAATAGTAACATCCTGCGATGGAATTAGCTGTGATGGGTAGCGGAATCGAAGTATTTATAGCCTTGGGGATCGACCGGGAGGGGGGTAGGCGCATTGCAAAATGCGGTCCTTACCGCGGATTTACGCGGATGGACTCGGATCCAAAACAAAACCCCGAACACAGCCGGGGAAGCCTCCAGCCCATCCCGCGCAAAATCGGTGCAGGATGGGGGCCCCGGGCCGTGCTACATGAGCCGGGGTGTAAACATTTTGGCCGGCCTCACCCTTCAACATCGTGAATGAGGCCGGCCGTTTGTAAACCCTCATGTGGGTTCGGTCAGTTTGTTTTAGTGGTCGTCACGATCATCACGGTCGTCACCGTGGCGGCGGGTGAGCAGGTTGTCGAAGATGAAATCAGCCACGTGATTGCCCAGATGTTTTCCGGCAGTCAGATCAAAGTTGAAGTGCTGGCCGGAAAAGATGCGGCTGGCGGTGGCTTCATCCGCGGCAGCGGAGAACCTGGTAAATGTGCGCACCGTGCCCGGCAACACCTCGGAGGTAACGGTCAATTGAAAGTGATCAGTATCAAAGAAAGAATCGAGGATGGTGGCAGCCGCATGGCTGATGGCGGCGTGCGCGCCGGGATAAGAAGGATCGGGCGCAGTGTTGGTGTTTTCCGGCAGCCAGATGGGATCAGGAATCGTGTCTGGATTGGTGTCCGGATTGGCCGCGCGAATCGCGGTAACCGGGCGCCAAAAGTTGTAAACATACTTGGCGTCGTAGAAGGCTATTACTGTATCGGCCACAGAGAAATTGACCAGCGCGAAGAGGCGAGCACTCTGGGCCGTGGTGAGGTTGTGGGTAATGGCGACCGTTTGGCTGATTTCATTCCAGTAGTTTTGAATGTTTCCATTCCAGAACTTGCCCTGCAGTTTCTGATCCGCCGTGGCCGTGGTGCTGTTCAGGATGCCCAGGGATTTGAGCTGATTGAAGTCATCGCTGTAGCGGTCGCTGGTCAGGGCCGGAGGAGGGCCAGGGCGAAACTGATTGGCCGCTTCCAGGCCAAAAGGAGTCACTTTCGACCAGCCGGTGAACTGCGCCGGTTTGAAGTTGGTGGGAGTCAACTGATACGTGCCAGGCACGTTGACCGCGACAAATACCGGGCCCGGGACCGACGAGCCGTCGTTGTTGCGGATGGCCAGGATTTGGTCCGCTACGCTGGTTCCCACATTAACGCCGTCGGTTTTTTCCGTGCCATCAGGAATCTGGGCCAGATCCTGATGCAATTGATTATCGAGTGTGGTCTGGAATGCGGGATACAGTTTCACGAGCACTTCGTGGGCCGCTGCGTCTGCCGCCGCGTCCTGAGAAGCGTTTTTCGAGACTCCCACCAGATGGACCAAATACGATTTGTGGGTCTGGTCGATAGCATTCACTGCGTCATAGACGGCAGCATGCAAAATGGCGAAGCTGCGCGTGGGATGAATGGTGGCTGGCTGCGCACCCGGAGTGCGGACGATGGTCAGCAGGGTCCGGTTCCATTCAATCACGGGATTGACCTGAGTTTGCTGGGCCGCTAACGGGACCAGGCAGAACAAAGCAGCTGCGAACAGAGCCGTGATGGTACGAGTCCTGGATATAAATGACATGAATTCGATTCCTTTCTTTTTTCTGGTTATGTTTTGGGTTATAGAGTTCAGGAAGGCTGTTCGAAAACCTGCCGATCAACAGGCCCTGCAATTGCAGCAGTAAATAAGCCAGTGCAGAGCCAGAGATTTCTTTTGTTCATGGGGCCTCCTGGGGGTTGGAGTCGTGAATGATGGTCTCGTCTGGCGTAACTCCCAACGAGCGCAAAGAAACAGCATGCACAAGGTCAAACCAGACTGGTGTTTCAGGTATTCCCGGCTGAATATGATTTTCCGTGAAAATAATTTAAAGATTGCGAGGCAACCAAATTCCTACATGTGGAAATCGGCCTGATATCACTCTGAATATGCCGGAGCTCTTCTCGACTTTCACTCCGTGCCATTCTTCCCTTGCCATCTCCGTATAATCGAAACTTCATGGCTACCACAACCACACAGGATCTGCGCCGTCAGACTGGACAACTGCTGGTACTGGGGTTCGACGGCGTAACAATGGACAGCAAGCTGAAGACCATGCTGGCGACACTCCAGCCCAGTGGCGTGATTTTATTTGCACGCAACATTCAGACTGCGGAGCAGACGTGGACGCTGCTGCGTGAATGCCAGGCGGCGGTCAACACGCCTATGTTTCTTTGCGTGGACATGGAGGGCGGCACAGTCGACCGCCTGAAAAATGTGATTGCGCCCGCACTCGCCGCGCAGGCTGTCTTCCAGACAGGTGATCGCAAACTTTTTCACATGCACGGCAACATCATCGGACTGGAAGCTCGGGCCCTCGGCTTCAACACCGACTTCGCGCCGGTGCTGGATCTCGGCCTTGAACTCTCGCGTCCTGTGCTGACCTCGCGCACCGTATCGCCTGATCCGGTGGACGTGGTGCGCTACGCGCGTGAGTTCCTGCGCGGACTGAAAGCCGCTGGCGTGCTGGGCTGCGGCAAGCATTTTCCGGGACTGGGCGAAGCCAGTCTCGACAGCCACAAAGACCTGCCCGTGGTAGCCAAATCACTCCGGCAAATGCTGACGCAGGACCTTGAACCTTATCGAGCGTTGCATCGCCAGCTTCCCTTCGTTATGGTGGCGCACGCCTCCTATCCTGAAGTGACTAAGGACAATTTGCCCGCTTCCCTCTCCCGCAAATGGATGCAGCAGATTTTGCGTAAGAAGATCGGCTATAAAGGCCTGATCATCTCGGACGATCTGGAAATGGGCGGAGTGCTGGCGGCTGGCTCCATTGAAGAGGTCGCGGTGGGAACGCTGCACGCGGGCGCGGACATGTTTCTGGTTTGCCATAACGCTGAGCTGGTCTGGCGAAGTTACGACGCGGTGCTGCGGGAAGCGGAGCGCGACCGCCGCTTTGCCGCGCAGATTTCTCTGGCTGCGGCGCGAGTGCTGGCGGTGAAGAAGCGTTCCGCCGGACTGCGCAGCTTTCCCGCGCGCCCAAAAGAAAAAGTAGTGAAGACCCTGCGCAAAATCATGAACAATTTCTCGCATGTGATTGAGGGCGGTGGCGAGTGATTGTCGCCGGAGTCATGAGCGGGACTTCAGCCGATGGAATTGACGTGGCCATGGTCCGCATCATGGGCCGGGGCTTCGATCTGCGCTTTGAGCTGCTGGGGCACGAGCACTTCGAATATCCCACTGCGGTGCGCAATGCGGTGCTGAAAGCCATGAACGCGGTAAATATGCGCGTGGCCGATCTCGCCCGCCTGAATTTTCTTCTTGGCGAACTGTATGCCGAAGCCGTGCTGACGGCCCAGCGTCGCACCGGAACAGCAAAGCTGCAACTGGTCGGCTGCCATGGACAGACGATCTATCATCAGGGCGTTCCGGCGAAGTATCTGGGGCGCGAAATTGCCTGTACATGGCAAACCGGCGAGGCCTCGGTGATTGCGGCGAAACTGCAGGTTCCGGTGGTCTCTGATTTTCGTCCGGCTGATATGGCGGCGGGCGGCAAGGGCGCGCCGCTGGTTCCCTTTCTGGATTATGTGGTCTTCCGCCATCGCCGCCTTGGCAGGATCGTGCAAAACCTGGGCGGCATCGCCAATCTCACAGCCATACCCGCGAATGCCCGGCCTGAAGCTGTGCTCGCGTTCGATACCGGCCCAGGAAACATGGTGATGGACCAGCTGGCGCAGGAGCTGTTCAGCGTAAGCTATGACCAGGATGGAGGGATTGCAGAACGCGGACGCGTGCGCGAGCCATTGCTGGAAGTCTGGCTCAAAAATCCCTTTTTTAACGATCCGCCGCCAAAGACAGCCGGACGGGAGGAATTTGGCCGGGCCTATGTAAAGAAACTTTTGCGCGATTGCGGACGCATCGCCAAAGAAGATCTCATCGCCACGGCCACCGCCCTCACCGCCCGCTCCATTGCTCTGGCGCTAACAAGATTCGTTTTGCCCCAAGGCAAATATCGGGATTACATCGTCTCTGGCGGTGGCACCAGCAACAAGGCGCTGGTACGCATGCTCACCGAAGAAACGGCCGGGCTGGGCCTAAAGCTGCAACACTGTGATGACTTTGGTATTCCCAGCCAGGCCAAAGAAGCAGTGGCCTTTGCTCTGCTGGCTTACCAGACATGGCATAAACAGCCAGCGAATATCCCTTCCGCCACCGGCGCGGCCCGGCCAGCGATTTTGGGAAAGATTTCGTTCTGTCCCGAGCGGAGCGAAGGATCCCTATGACCACGAAGCCGTTCATGCCCAAAATTTTTTGTTGTAACAGGGTTTCCTCACTTCGTTCGGGACTGGGGATACTACTGCTTCTGTTCTGCCTTTCGTGCAACAAACCTGCCGATCCCAACACGCTGGTTGTCATCATCGAGAACACGCCGGCGAATCTTGATCCCCGCGTGGGCACGGACGCGCAATCCGAACTCATCGATGAACTGCTCTTCGACTCGCTGGTGCGCAAGGATGAGCATTTCAATCTGCGTCCGGCAGCCGCGGAATCATGGGAGATCCCCGACCCGCAAACTTACATCTTCCATCTTCGCCATGACATTCGTTTTCATGATGGCCGTCCGCTCACCGCGCGCGACGTCAAGTGGACTCTGGACTCCATGCTGAACCACACGGTCATCAGCCTGAAGGCCAGCACGTACAAGCTGGTGGACCGCATAGACGCCCCCAACTATTTCACGGTGATCATTCATCTCACGGAGCCGTACGCGCCGATGTTGTGGAATCTGAGCGAAGGAGCTTTCGGCATTGTGCCTTACGGCACGGGCAAAGAGCTGAGCGACAAGCCGGTGGGCTCCGGGCCGTTTCGCTTTGTCCGGCTCGCGCCAGACAGCGAAGTTGTTTTGCAACGCAACGACAACTATTGGGGAGAACATGCGCACGTGGGCGGCGTTCGCTTTGCCATTGTTCCCGACACCACCACGCGTGCGCTGGAGCTGCGCAAAGGCAGCGCCGATCTTACTTCCATCAATTCCCTGCCCGCGGACATGGTGCGAGCTCTCTCGCACGATCACAACCTGCAGGTGGACCGCCATCCGGGCACCAGCCTTTCGTACCTCACATTCAACCTGCGCGATCCCATTCTCAAGGATGTTCGCGTGCGCCATGCTCTGGCCCATGCCATAGATCGCGGGCTGATTCTCCAGTATCTTTTTGGTGGAGCGGGCCGGCTGGCCGATAGTCTGCTGCCTCCCGAGCACTGGGCTTACAACGGCAACGTCGAGCATTATCCGTATGATCCGGCCAAAGCCAATGTGATTCTGGACGCAGCCGGTTATGCCCGGGGAAAAGATGGAATCCGTTTTCATCTCACCATGAAAACTTCTCCGGAGGAAACCTCACGTTTGCTGGCAGCGGTGCTGCAGCAGGAATTTCAAAAAATCGGAGTCGCGCTCGATATCCGCAGCTTTGAATTTGCCACTCTGTACTCTGACGTACAAAAAGGCGCCTTTCAGCTCTACTCGCTGCGCTGGATCGGCTACACCAATCAGGACCCGGACATCTTCGAATACGTCTTCCACTCCGCCAGCTTTCCACCGAAACGCGCCAACCGCGGATTTTATTCGAATCCAGAGGTGGACAGGCTCATCGATGAAGGCCGAAAAACAGTGGACCAGGAAAAACGAAAACAGCTCTATAGTGAAGTCCAGCGGATTGTCGCCCACGATCTTCCTTATATCGACTTTTGGTATTTCGACAATGTGATGGTGCACTCAAAGCGCGCGCGCAATGTGCATTTCGGAGTCTCGGCGGATTATCAGTTTGTGAATACAGTGGAGCTGCTGCGCTGAGGACCAGAATGTTAGTATCGATTTCAGGGTCCTAATGCAGATTCTTTTTATTGGCGACATTTTTGGCAGTCCGGGACGCAAAATCGTCCACGATCACCTCGCACACCTGGTCGAGAGATATCAAATCGATCTGCTCATTGCTAATGCTGAAAACGCCGCCGGTGGCTTTGGCCTGACTCCGGCGATTGCCGACGATCTGTTTGCGCTGGGCTGTGACGTTCTCACGACGGGCAATCACGTCTGGGACAAACGCGAGATTATCGATTACTTCAATTCCGTCAATGGAGATTCCAACGCGCAGGCCCGGCGCGTGCTGCGTCCGGCGAATTATGTGGCAGGCTCGCCGGGAACGGGGCATTATCAGGGCGTCACCAAAAAAGGGCAGAGCTATGCAGTGATCAACCTGCAGGGCCGCGTCTTCATGCAGCAGACAGACGATCCTTTTCGTAAAGCCGATGAACTGCTCAGGCAAATCACCAGCAAGGTGATTGTCGTGGATATGCACGCCGAGGCCACGTCAGAGAAGATCGCCCTGGGCTGGTATCTGGATGGCCGGGTGACCGCGGTGCTGGGCACGCATACTCATGTACCGACGGCCGACAATCGCGTGCTGCCCCAGGGTACTGCGTATCAGACCGACGTAGGCATGTCCGGCCCTTTTGACAGTGTGATTGGCGTGCAAAAAGAGCAGGTGCTCCATCGCTTCCTCACCGGCATGCCTGGCCGGTTTGAAGCCGCCAAAGGCGATCCCCGTCTTTGCGGTGTGGTCATCGAATGCGACGAAGCCACCGGCCGCGCGCACTCCATCCAGCGCATCATGCTGGGAGAATAAAAAGGGCAGCCACTCGGGCTGCCCTGAATAACGCTGCTTTCAAAATTACTGCGCTGCTTTTTTTCGCGCCGCTGGATGGTGTACCGGAGTTTTGGTTTTCTCGGCTTCCGGTAACTCGCCCTTTTCCATGGTGAAGAGAAATGGGCTGGGCGTGTAGGCGGTAATCACTCCAATCACATCTGTGCTGGAACCCGGAGCCGGAGGATGAAGGACCGGTTTGTCCATGACCACGTGCAGGTCGGCTTTGTTGGCGGTCTTGTTTTCGTCAGTGATGGCCACATCCAGGCTGTCTTTGGTTGAGGCAATCACCTTGGTTTCGGGGATGCGCAGCTTGGCTTCGCCGCCCTTCTGCTTGTCCTGTATCGTCTGCCAGACCTTATCGGCGGCATCCTTGCCTTTGGCCGCGCAGTCGCGCTGGGAGAGAACGAATTCCCAGTCGCTGAAGGAAAGCGTGGCCGGATCATTCTGCGCAACCGCACTGGCGGCAATGTCGCAATCGGTCGGTTTGGGAGTGACCAGTGCTGCCATGTCGGCGGGCGGAGCAGATTGCGTGGCGGCCGTGGCTACCAGCTGGTCCCAGCCATCATAACTGCCGTGGTACTTCTTGTATTTGGATTTGGCGTAAGCAGAAATACCGTTTACCGCGGCCGCATTGTTCCCGGCCACGTTAATGGCCTTGGCCGCATACCACAGGCCCTTGAGATCAATGGGGTTCACTTCCAGATACGAGATCGCTAACTGATAAACATCCTGCAGGTTGGTGGGATCAATGGCAAAGGCCTGCTCATAATAGGACTGTGCCTTGGGATAATCCTTGCTCTGCAGAGCGCAGAACCCGGCCGCTCCGTTAAAAATGTCCGAAATCTGGGTGGTGAGCTTCTTGAAATCCTCATCGGACGTGCCCTCTGGCTTCTGCCAGCCGGGCAACTGCTGCAATCCTGTCTGCGCACTGCCACAGCCTTCCTGCAGAGCTGCTGCTCCACTGGCGCCGCCACCGGTGGCAAGCTGACGGTCAATGGCTGTGACAATCGCCAGTGCACGCACATTATTGGGATTCAGAGCCAGACTGTGCTTCGCCGTTTCCACGACTTTGGCCTGGCTCCCCGCTGCCTGATAGGCAGCCATGGCCTGGTCCAGAGCGTCCGCGAGAACAATGCTCTGCGGATACTGTTTTACGAAAGCTTCCATGGCCGCGGCTTTGGCTGTGGGGTCCTGCGTATTGAGCGCCTTGATGTAAGCGTCGTATTCGGTCGGATCCTTGATAATTTTCTGGTTCGGGCTCGTGCCCTGCCCCATTATCAGACTTGCCGTTAGCGCGAGCACAATTGTGACAAGCACTTTCCTCATGAATTCTCCTTCGACCTGAGCTGAAATAAGTAAACGGCCCTAACCGCGCATGCAAGCCTTAAAGCGGGCCTTGTTCTCTCCCTACCGTGAGAGGAAGGAATTATAAAGGAGATTCCGCCAGCTTTGAAGCGCGTTAGTGCTATTACTCTTGTTCATTTCAACGATTGAAGAAAAGACACCGTTGGGAAGCAAAATGTTCCCGAAAACGGTGTCTGTGGCAATGATGGCCTGAGCGTCCGCGGGATTTATTTGCCTTTGCGACGTACGCGGCGAGGTACGGCAGGCTTTGCCGTCGGCAACTCACCCTGTTTCATGGTGAACATGAACGGGCTGAGCTGATAGTCCGAGATCACGCCAATGATGTCCGTTGTCATTCCGGCGGCGGGCGGCTTCACCAGCGGTTTGGCCATCTGGATTCGTATATCGGCCTTGTTGGCCTTTTGATTGTCATCGGTCACCGCCGCTTCAATACTGTCTCGGCTCGCGCTAATCACCTTGACCGGAATTTTGAGTTTGGCCTCTCCGTTTTTCTCTTTTTCCTGTATCGCCGCCCAAACCTTATCGGCAGCCTGCTTGTTGCAGGGCGAGGCATCACGATACTGCAGGATAAACTCCCAGTCCGCGAATGAAAGCTGAGCAGGATCATTCTCCTGCACCGCCTTGCAGGCCAGTTCCTGCGCAGTCGGCACCGCCTTCACCGTAAACCCCTGGGGAGGCGCGGGTTCAGTGGCGGCGCTGGCCACGATCTGCTCCCATCCGTCAGGCCCGCCGTGAAAGTTTTTGTATCTCGCGGTGAAGTACGGAGTCATGGACTGCCCGGCAGCGGAATTATGCTGTGCCTGGGCAAGGTTGATGGCTTTGGCGCCATACCAGAAGCCGGTGACATCCGGCGGCTTCATTTCCAGGCTGGCAATGGCCAGTTGATACATATCCTGCCAGTTGGCCGGATCAAGCTGGACGGCTTTCTGATAAGACGATCGTGCCGTGGCGTAATCCTTGGCCTGAAGGGCGCAGAATCCTGAAGCGCCATAAAAAATATCGGCCATCTGGCTCCGGAGCTTTTCATAATCAACCTCGGACATCTCCCGGGGCCTCTGCCACGATCCCAGCGCCTGCGTCCCTTTTTGCGCGTCGGTACATGCTTCCTGGAGCGCCGCCGCATTGCCATTGGTGGCCAGTCCGCGATCAATAGCGGTAACAATCGCCAGTGCGCGCACGTTGTTAGGATCCATGGACAGCACCCGCTTGGCGATCTCTTCGACTTTGGCCTGATTGCCTGCCAGCTGATAAGCGGCCATGGCCTGCTCCAGAGAATCCATCAGCACAATACTTTGCGGATACTTTGCCGCAAAAGCCTCCATGGCCGCCGCACGCTGCGCGGGATCCTGTGTATTCAGGGCCGCGATGTAGGCATTGTATTCGTTAGGGTCCTTGATCACCTTTTGGTTGGTGGGCTGCTCACTGGAAGGCGAGGATGGCTGCGTCTGCTGCTGTGTTGCCGGAGTTGTTGCAGGCGAAGGCTGTTGCTGCTGGGTGGTTTGCGAATGGAGTGCGCTTCCCAGCGCAGAACTGGCCATAGCCAGCGCCAATACCAGGGCCGCTGGAAATCTGTTCATGATGTGTCTCCTTCGTTCTGGCTCCTGCCAGTACGAATGCCGAGAGGATAAATTTGCATACTCATCGAGCTGACAAGCCGCTTCCGAGGACGAAGCAGGTCCCGCGAAAGGCAGGTTGCATCGTAGAATTGCTGACACCTGACAAAATCAGATGCGATGTACCTGATTTTTGTTAGCCGCACAGGTCGGGCCGTGGCCTGACAAAACCAGAAATCTAAGGCGTGAGCGAAGGAATGACGTACAAATCCAAATCAAGGGAGAAAGCCTGCGTGGCCAGTAACACTCTTTCCGGAAAAACTGCTTTAATCACCGGCGGAGGCCGGGGCATAGGAGCGGCCATTGCCTCCATGCTCGCCCGGCTGGGCGCCAGCACCATTATCTGTGGTCGGCTGTCTGCGCCATTGGAGGAAACCGCCGCGCAAATCCGCTCCGCCGGAGGGCAGTGCGAAGCCCTCACCTGCGATATAACAGACTGGAACTCCGTGGCCGCGCTGGCCAGCCACGTCTCCCAAACCTTCGGACGGCTCGATATCCTGGTCAACAACGCGGGCATTGGCAGTTTTTCCGCTCCGCTGCACGAAACGCCCATCGAGACCTGGGACGCGATCTTCAATACCAATCTGCGCGGCGTGTTCTACACCATCCGCGCCTTTGTCCCCCTGATGCTGAAGCGCGGCGGCGACATCATCAATATCTCTTCCATAGCCAGCAAAAATCCGCTGCCCAACGGCGCGGCCTACGCTGCTTCCAAATGGGGCTTGAATGGGCTTTCTTATTCGGTGGCAGAAGAGTTGCGGGGCCGCAACATTCGCGTTACGGTGGTATGCCCCGGCTCGGTGCACACCCAATTTTCACCCCATGCCGGTAAGAACACGGAAAAAATGCTGCACGGGGAAGACGTGGCCCACGCAGTAGAAATGCTGGTAACCCAGCAGCCCAGATCATTTGTCAGTGAAGTGGTGCTCCGTCCGACTCAGAAACCCTGAACCGGACGGGGCCGAAAGTCTTGATGCCGCGTTAGCGGCTGGCGGGCTGCTTTTCCGGCATGGGCGCCAGCAAAGCTTCCTTGCGATACACCAGGTTGCTGGCGTTAAAGGTGGCCAGTTCAAAGCCGTGCCCGTGGGTAATGGCGTCCGTGGGGCAGGCTTCCACGCAGTAACCGCAGAAGATGCAGCGGTTGTAGTCGATGTTGTAAATTTTGGCGTAACGCTCGGCCCCGCTGATGCGGTTTTCCGCCGTGTTCTCCGCCGCTTCAATATATATGCAGTTGGAAGGGCAGGCGGCGGCGCACAGAAAACAGGCAACGCACTTTTCCAGACCGTTCTCGTCGCGCTGCAGCACGTGCAGCCCGCGGAACCGCTCCTGAAAAACCGCGCCCTTGTTGGGCAATTTCTTGTTCGGATAGTCCTCCACAATCGTGGGCTTGAACATCTCCATGAAGGTGACAGACATTCCCTTGGCAATGCCGGCGATATCCCTGAGAATCGACATAAATTCCAGTATAACGGGTGAGCCGCCCTAAGAGTCAATGCGTCCGCAGCGGCCATAGCAGCAGCGGTGTGAACGACTGCCACCCGATAACTTCGGTGTGGATGATCTAAATCGCTAATTTGTATAATTCGGTCTTAAAAAGGTGACGCACAATGGCGGACACGACGGCGCTTAAGAAGCAAATTGAGCCGCACGTTCAGGCGTGGCTACTCAACCGATTTGGGGTTCGATTCAGGAGACAGACGGTGCCTTTAACGGGCCATGGCACCGCAGGGCAGCACCAGTTCGGCGCGCAAATGCATCCCAGGCATCGCGGTAGGTCTGCCAGGTCTCTTCCACGCTGGAAAGATTGCCGACCGTGACGGCACCCTGATCGACCGATTCCTTTGTCTGCGTTCGTAACTGCTGTAGCTTCTTCACGTATTCGCGATGTAGCAAGGCATCGGCCATTGTAATTTGATTATCAGAGAGTACCGGCCATTTCCTGCGCTCGAAGTGAACTACCTCCGTGTGAAAGAGGTCTTTGAGGATACCCTGTGAGCCGACGGTTCGTAAAACACGGATGGTGCCGTCCTGGTCCACCTCGGAGGCATGTGCCTCGATGTATGCGTTCTGGGCGACAAGGAGCTTTTCGAAGGCTGCCTGTTGCTCCGTAGTCATGGAGGATTTCAGTGAGTTGTAGTAACGATTTCTGTGGTTATCTTCGATTTCGGATGCATAACCAATGCAGAAGTTCATCGTGAAGGTTGACGCGGCATAGTCACAGAATTCGAGGGGACCCTGAGCCTGAGGTGCATCTTTCATTTTCTCGATCTCCGGTACCGCCAGCGTGGCCATATTTTCTTCGAACTCGCAGGCAAAGCGCATGGCTAGCGGGATGTCGCGCTTGACTCCCGCACCGTTGAAATAAATGTCGGCGAGAATGAGCGAGCCGCCGACAATCCATGCAGTGGGCTCCTTTTGGTTTTGTCCGAGGTCAGCCTTCTGCGCAAGCCGCTCCTGCCATGCACAGGCACGAGCCTCTGAGTAATTTACCTTGCGCCCGATGCCGCGATAGGAACGGTAAGAAGCACAAGCCGGTGGCGTCCTGGGGACGGCAGCTTTCTCCGCTTCTGTGGGTAGCGGAATAGATGCGTATGCGGAGCAGTCTGCGCGAAGTTCTGCGGATGTGGGCTGGCCAATAGCGGAGGTCGCAAGCGCACAAGCTCCAACAAATATGGCCGTCGCGAGGCCAAAGAGTTGCGTGAAGAGTAAGCGTGTCCGGGACATTGTGGGAAGTATATCCAAATGTATAATACGGAGCGCAATCCCCTATTTACATCAAATATTTCCGGCTGGCATTGTCGCCTCACAGTTAACCAAGCTAAGGCAAAGTGTCGGGGGATTGGGTATTTTTAGTGCGGCAGGTTGCTCTGTGTCCACTCCAAAATTGTGTTTGCCAACTCCATGCGCCTGTCAGAGTAGCTGTGGTCCGTGTCCCAGTGCTGCTCGGTAACGTGAGTATCTCCGGCCTTGCGAAGGGCTTCGACGAGGGCATGATCGGCAGGCGCGAGTCCGTCGCTGGCTGTGATAACGAAGACGGGGCGCGGCGCAATGGCGGGCGCGAGTTGGATGAAGTTCAGCGCCTGCTGGTTCTTGTAGATCTCGCGGGCCAGCGTCTCTCCGCTTGTGCCAGCGAGCGGCACGAGGTTGCTGTCCTCCGCCAGCGATTTCGCCTCGCCCGCAATCGTCGTAGCCTCAGAGCTGGAGTGTCGCCTTGACTCGTATTCGGCGCCAATGTTCCACGCGGAGATCAGCACGGCGGCGGCAACCTGCGGATTGTGCGCGGCGGCGGAAGCAGCCATGTATCCGCCCATGCTGTGGCCGATGATGATGACGTGATGGGTGTCTATGCGGTACTTCTGCGCATTGGCCGGGTCGAGGACGAAGCGGACCTCCGTATCGGCGTCTTCGGCGGCATGGGCGAAGGAAAAGTCGCCCTTCACTCCCCACGAGCCGCGGTAATGCATGGCGAGCACATTCCAGCCGTGGGCGCGCAGAGTTTGCGCAAGATCAAGATTCTGCTCAAAGCCAGGGAAGCCGTGCAGGATGATTGCCGTGGGATGCGGCTCTGCTCCAGCGGCGAGATAGAAGACTCCAAGAAGCATGTTGCCATGGCTGGGAAGAATCATCTGTCGTGTAGAGGCAGGTGTGGCCGGAAGGGTCTTGCTGGCGGCGCTCTGAGCGGCGAGCGGCAGGGCAAGCAGGACAGTTGAGGCGAAGATGTGCAGGAATTTCATCGGAGCAGTATAAACGCGAGCGGGAGAGGCTTCCATAACACCATCAGCTTCTTGTGTTACAGCGCGCCACTCAATTTGAAAAAAGCTGTATGAGAATAGGACGAGCCACAACCAAACAGTCCTTCCCCTAACTCTGGCAAAAATCCAGATGTATCTGCGCCACCAGCTTCGAAATCTCCTGGCGATCAACCTTCTCCGGCAAGGGGGAAAGCGTGACTGCTTCTTCTACCTCCTTGAACAGCCGCTGGGCCTGGCGAAGGACTTTTTCAAACGTCCATTCACCGCTCCGGATTTCGATCAGTAAATCTTTTTCCGGCCTTGGCAATGTAATGTGTCCAGTCTGCATTAGCTCCATGCACTCATACAGCAACCGCAATCCGTGCATGGCCGCTTTGGTGTCATACCCGTATTTTCCAATGTACTCGGGCCGCTGGCCTTTCTTCCCACTTCCCTTCTCGCCAGTCATCCGCTTGAACTGAGAGTCCGCAAACCCCAGAAACTGCCGGGCAGAGGCCCGCGAAAGAAACACCGATTTATGTTTCTGAATTCTCTGCCACGCCTGCGGCGTCACTTCCTCAGGATTGGCAAAAAGAAAATGTAGCGCCGTGGCGTTGCCTTTTGCGGACATGTCCGCCCATTTGCGCAAGGAGTACAGAGTGATATCGACATCATCCGGTCCATTACGCCGCTCGGAACCGGCGGTGGACCATACAAAATGCGGATGGGAAGTCAGCCCCAAAGCCTGCTCCGGGCTTTCGATGTACACACCATAAATATCGGTATCATCGGTTTTGCCCACCTTGGCGCCATGGAGTTCTGAACCGCCAACAAACAAATGAATGAGCCCTTCCGGCTGATCAAACCCAGACTGGCCAACTAATTTGAGCAAAGAGCGTTGTTTCGTATTGCGCGGCATCGCAAGTATTCTTCCTCAGGCTGCCTCAGGGCTTCATTTCCCAGTTGGTTTCAAACTCCTCCCCCACGATCTGATTCAAGTGGTGCTTTAAATGGGCCACGTAATCCTCGGCAATCCAGGCCAGTGTTGCCGGCTTGTTTTTGCCGATTTTGCATTTGGCCGCGCCGGCTTTAGCCGGAAGCACGGAGAGGATATGGGCCAGCAGGCGGTTGTAGCTGGTCCAGGTATCCACCAGGAAGTTCCAGTCCATCTCGCGGAAGCGCTGCAGCTTTACCAGTTCGTCCTGCTCGTAATTGGGAAAAGTCAGGCTGCCCGCCAGCGCCGCGCGCAGAAAGCGCTGATGGTTGTTGGCAGCCGAATCCAGCAGATGGCCCAGAATCTCCTTCTTCGCCCACTTCCTCGGACTGGGACGGCCCGTGGTCTCGGCGTTGGTCAGTTGGGTGAGCAGCGGTTTGGCCTGGGCCACCGTTCTCCCCAGGTCCTTGGCGATTGCGGTAAAAGGATTACTCAATTCCCAGCTCCTTCCATTTCCTGTCCACCAGGGCTTTGGTCTTTTCGTCCATTACAATCTCATCCGGCCAGGGGCGGGTGAAGCCCTCCGCCGTCCACTTGCGCGTGGCGTCAATGCCCATCTTGGATCCGAAATTGGGCAGGCGCGAGGCATGATCCAGAGAATCCACCGGGCCGAGGGTGAACTGTATATCGCGCTCCGGATCGATATTGTTGAAGACCTTCAGGACTGCTTCGGACGTGTCCTGCACGTTCACGTCTTCATCCACCACCACAATGCACTTGGTAAACATGGCCTGGCCCAGGGACCAAATGCCGTTCATTACCTTGCGCGCGTGGCCGGGGTACGACTTGCGAATGGAGACGATCATCAGGTTGTGAAAAATGCCCTCCACCGGCAGGTTCACGTCCACGATCTCCGGCAGAGTGAGCTTCATCAGCGGCAGGAAGATGCGCTCCACCGCTTTGCCCATCCACGCATCTTCCATAGGCGGCTTGCCGACAATCGTAGTCGAGTAAACCGGATTCTTGCGGTGGGTGATGCAGGTGACGTGGAAGACCGGGTATTCATCTTCCAGCGAGTAGAAGCCGGTATGGTCACCGAACGGGCCTTCGGTCCGCAGCTCGTCGAGCTTCACGTAACCTTCGAGAACGATTTCCGCCGACGCCGGTACTTCGAGATCCACCGTCTCACACTTCACCAGCTCTACCGGACTCTGCCGCAGGAAGCCGGCGATGATGAACTCTTCCACCTCCGGCGGCGCTGGCACAATGGCCGAAAAAGTAAGAGCGGGATCTGTCCCGATGGCGACAGCGACTTCCATGGTCCCACTGGGGCGCTCGCCCTGGGCCAGCACGGAGCCGCCAGCGGAGCGGGCCATGATGTCCACATTCGAGCGCGTGCGCTCTTGTGTCTGTGCTCCCGCCGCGCCCGTTCTCAAATGGTCGCGATAGTGCTCCGCCGCCACTTTCTGCCGCTGCCAGTGCATGCCGGCGGTGGTGGCGTCATAGATCTGCATCCGGTACATGCCCATGTTGCGCTTCCCAGTTTTAGGGTCGCGGGTAATCACGCATGGCAGCGTGATGAAACGCCCGGCATCCTGGGGCCAGCACTGGAGTACGGGAAAATCGAGCAGAGAAAAGTCTTTCTTTTGGATGACCTCTTTGCACGGCCCAGTCGGGACGATTTTCGGAAAGAACTTGCCCATGTCCGCCAGCATAGGCAGCATCTTTAGCTTTTCCAGAAAGCCTTCGGGCGATTTCAGGTTGAGTAGCTGCCGGATGCGCCCGGCAATCTCATCCAGCTGGTCCACGCCCAGGGCCATCTGCATGCGGCGTTCGCTGCCGAACTGGTTGATCAGTACGGGAATACCGTTGGCGCCTTTTACATTCTCAAAAAGCAGCGCCGGACCGCCGGGACGTCCATATTTTTTAGCGGCGCCCTTCGATACGCGGTCGGTAATCTCCGCAATTTCGAGGACGGGGTCAACTTCAGCACGAATGCGCTTGAGCTCTCCTGCACTCTCAAGCGCGGCAATCCATTCTCTAAGGTCGTTGTAAGGTTTCATGGGTTAGGTCTGCGCCGGTGTTTCGCGAACGCATGGTTGTCCGGTCGAGCTTTTTTTCAGAACTTCACATCATACAAAACAGCGGGATGGTTGTGCGCCAACTCCGGACAAAGCACTCTCATCTTATCCGAACGACTGCACTCTTCCTGGGGACCTCATGGCAACAGCAATTCAGGGTGAAGCACAATACATTGACGCCCTTTCCCGTCTAACCCTCCGCCCTCTGGCCGCGACTGAAGTTTTTCCCCGGCTCGCCCGGCTGACTGATCAACAGAAAAAAGATTTTACCGATCTGGCTGATTCCAACCATGTAACCATCCGGGCTTTTGAAGTGATCAATCGTGTCGCCGGAAACTGCGGCAATCCGGAAATACAGGCATGGGCCATGGACGTTCTGATGCAGGAACGGTTGCGGATTAACTGCGCTCTCGAGCATCTGCAACAGGTCTGTGACGAACTGGAGGCCAGCGGATGTCCGGTGCTGGTGATGAAGTCGCTCGACCACTGGCCCGACCTGGGCAATGATCTCGACCTGCTTTCGACGGGAGACCGCGGAGCCATCCTTCATGTGTTCCGAAACAAGTTTCATGCCCGGATAGAGCCGCAAAGCTGGGGCGACCGCCTGGCCAACAAATGGAATTTTGTGCTTCCCGGCCTGCGCGAATCCATAGAGGTACACATTGGGCGTCTGGGACAAACGGGAGAACACATCGAACTGGCCCGGCGTTTTATTCGCCGGCGGACAACCATGCAGGCCCATGAGCATGAATTTTTCGTTCCCGCGCCGGAAGAGCGCGTCTTTGCCGCCACGCTGCAGCGCATGTACCGGCACTTTTATTTCCGCGTTTGCGATATTGTGAACACGGCCAACCTGCTTGAATCAGGCAGGCTCAATTTTGCCGAACTTCAGGCCGGCGCTCTGCAGGCGGGAATCTGGCCCGGCGTGGCCAGTTTTCTCAACATTGTTTCGGAATACGTGCAGCAATACCGCCAAACCGGATTGCCACTTCCGTATGAAGTCCGGGCCAATGCCTCCGTGGGCGCAAATAAGATTTATACCAGTGCGCGCTTTCTGCGGATTCCCATCATCCCCTGCGCCGCCAAACTTTATATGCGCCAGCTGCGGGAAACGGCCTTTCACGGTAACGTCCCGGCAGCCCTGCGCCTGAGCCTGCTGCCACCTCTGGCTTCGGCGGCAGCCGTAGCCTTTAGGATCACCGGCAGCGACAAAGGTGTCTGGTAAAACGGTAAAAACAAAAGAGCGGCGGATTGGCATCCACCGCTCTTTCGACTTCACCCTCAGTCTGCACTTCGGGAATTTGTTGTAACCGTTTATTACCTGCCGTGGCCGCCACCACTGTGGCCGCCGCCCCCGCCGCCACCGTGGCCGCCGCTGGAGCCATGCGATGAAGACCCGCCACCACTGTGGCCGCCGCCGCTGCTGCGTCCGCCACCACCACCGCTATGGCCACCACCGTTGGAGCGGCCGCTGCTGGATGGCGGTGAGTATCTGGGGCCGCCTCCGCTCGCAGGAGAAGAGCTGCGGCCAGACGACGTATCTCTGACGCCGCCAAAACTGCCGGAGCCCGCCGATGGCCCCCCGCCTGAGTTTCGCGGAGTCACGATAGGCTTGCTCAACTCCAGTGGAGGTTTGCTCCCGGCATTCGCCGGACGGTCAGCGCCCGGTCCGCGCTCAAACGTGTGCCAGCCATTGCCCTGATTACCACCATTGCCATTCGCCGGCTGATGGCTCTGCGCAGGGCTTTCATGCGCTGGGTTGGCCGGAGACGAGCTTCCCGGCTGATGCCCCACACCTGCTCCATCTGCGGCATTGGCCGGAGAATTGGATTGCGCCGGACGGTCTCCACCAAACCGGTGCCAGCCATTACCGGAGGACGATCCCGAGTTTTGCCCATCTGGTCTTGCAGCACTTGCTGTTTGGCGCACATTCTCTGAAGGACTTATCGAATGCCCAGCGGGATTCGCCGGAGACTCTGTGCGTCCCAACTGGCCGGATTGCGGCGCGCCTGCTCTGGCTGAGCTCTGCCCCTGCACGGAGGCATTGCTCCGAAGCATTTCCGGCGCATGGGTTTGCACTACCTGCTGCACCTGCGCGGCCTGCTGATGGAATGCCACCGGTCCGGCAGGCGGCTGGTTACGGGTAAAGAAGTGGGTGCTGTCTCTGCCCTGCACGGCAGCAGCCCCATTTCCGCTGGCATGGAGACTTTCATGAGTTGGCACCACCGGCAGGTTGCCGGTCATCACCTGCCCCTGACGGAACGAAGCTGCGTCAATACCGCCATGGTTCGCTCCGATGGCTCCGTGTCCAAAATCCGCGGCCCCTACCGTAGTGATTCCCGAGCGCACACGAGCGTTGGTTTGTGCCAGGCGAATGTTGGAACCAAACGGCCGGTTGCCCCTGGCCAATGGACCGATGAAGCCCTCACGCCCAAACCCATCATGACGGAAACCAGCGTGGTCAAAGAAGCGATGTCTGTCGCCAAAAAAGAAGTTAAAACTGATGGCGTTGTAGCTATAGAAGCCCGGGCCATACCAGGGGAAGAACGGATCGCACGGTCCCACCGGCAGCCAGCCGAAAGAGCTGAATCCGAAGCCCACACGGTGTCCAAAGCCAAAAAAGGACACAAATGCCGGGGCCCACACCGGACGATACGAGGCATACACCGGGCCTGGCCACCACGACCATGCGCCGCCATAGAGAAACCAGCGGCCATAGTGATACGGCGCCCATCCCCAGGGCTCATACGAAACCCAGGTCCAGCCATAATAAGGGTTCCAAACCCAGCGGCCTGTCTGATACGGCGCCCAGTCAGGACCGGCTCCGTAAGGCTGCCAAACATCGCCGTAACCAGGAGCGCTTACCCAGTGACCATAGGCATCCAGGTCCTGTGCGCCGGTGTAATATCGGTTGGCGCGACGCCAGCTTTCGGCGTCACGGATGACGTAGTCGCGATCGCTGTTGAAGCGGTCCCAGTCATCTTTGGGAGGGGCATTCACAACTTTGTATTCCGGACTGCCCTCACCGCGAATGGTGATGAGCTGGCCTTCCTTCACCACGGTGCTGCCCTGCGGCGTGGTGACTTCCGCCTCGCCCTCGCGGACAATCACATCGGTCTCAGTGTCGGAATTCACCTGCACCCGGTATCTGCCATGCCGCAGCGGCCGCACCGTGACGTTGGGCGTATCGATTTCCACGCTGGCCTCGCTGCCCTTCAGCATGGAGTAATTGGTGTAGCCCTGCGCGACCTGTATCTGAATGTGCGAGCGCGTGAGATCGGCAATTTTGACCTGAGCGCGCGAAGACAGCCGGACTATATTGGCATAGTCCAGCTGAAGCTCCGTGTGTGAACGGTCTCCGGTTGCAACCTGATCGCCGCGGACCAGCGGCGAGTTCAGCGTGACCGATGACCAGTCACCCGAATCTCCGCGCTGCATGGAGACTTCGCCATGAATCAGGCTGAGCCGCGCTACCGTGGGTTGCGCACCTGGATTCTTTGCCGGATTGCCCTGGTCCTGGTCAACATTCACTGGAGCGGTGGGCGTTATGGCCTGCTCTGGTGGCGGAGGCGCCGCCGGCTGCTCGTCCTGGGCCACAGCCGATACCGCCAGCGTGGTTACTGCCAGAGTCAGAATGGATATAAAACGAAGGAACAATGCTTTCGTTTTCATAAGGGCCTTCCCTGAAAAAATGACTTCATCTGCCCTTGGTATCGGCACGTCCCCTGCCAAATGCATGTGCGAATAGCCTTTTAGTTTCAATGGCTTAAATACGTATATATGTAAAGGCAGGTTAAGTGGTGGTTTTCAGCCACCAGGAGCGGTGGATTTGGGCCATGCAGCAAAGCCCCCCGGGAGAATCCTGACGAACGGGACTTACTCTTCGTCCGCCACTCCCAGCCTGGCCAGGCGATAGCGCAAAGCATTACGCGAAAGTCCAAGAAGCCGGGCAGCCTGGCTCTTGTTGCCACCCGCGCGACGCAGCGCCTCTCGGATCATCTCGTCTTCCCACTGCTCCAGCGTCATGCCTTCCGGCAAAAAGGAAGCCTCCGCCGAGGTGCTGTTTTTATGATTCGCGGAGTCAAGATAAAAATCCCCCGCGTCGAGCACCGGCTTGACGGCCAACGCGACGGCGCGCTCGATTGTGTTTTCGAGTTGACGCACATTGCCCGGCCAGTGGTAGTCCATGAGCATCTTCATGGCAGCCTGGGTGATGGTGGTAACTTCCTTTTCATTTTCGCGGGCAAAGCGGGCCAGAAAGTAGCTGGCCAGTTCGGGGATGTCGTCCTTGTGCTCGCGCAGCGGAGGAATATCGATGGGCACCACGTTGAGGCGATAGTAGAGGTCCTCACGAAAGGTCCCCTGCTCCAGCGCGGCGCGCAGGTCGCGATTGGTGGCGGCGATCAAACGTACATCGACTTTCAGTGTTTTGGTGCCGCCCAGGTGCTCGAATTCGCGCTCCTGCAGCACCCGCAGGAGCTTGACCTGGATCGGGGCAGGGACATCGCCAATTTCGTCGAGAAAAAGCGTGCCCTTGTCCGCCAGTTCAAATTTGCCCGGCTTGCTGGCCAAAGCGCCGGTAAAGGCGCCCTTCTCAAAACCAAAAAGTTCGCTCTCGAAAAGCGTGTCCGGAATGGCCGTGCTGTTGATCTTGATAAAGGGGCCGGAGGCGCGGCGCGAATTTTGATGAATGGCGCGCGCGATCAGGTCTTTGCCCACACCGCTCTCGCCGCCCAAAAGCACGGTGGAGTTAGTGGGGGCCACGCGCTCCACCAGGGCCAGCACCTCCTGCATTTTTGGGCTGCGGGCAATGATGTTTTGATACTGATAGCGCTTTCCCAGTGCCTCTTTTAGACTGCGGTTTTCCTCGCGCACTTTCTGTACGTCCAGCTCTTTGCGCACCACCAGCTTCATTTCGGCCATGGTGAAGGGCTTGAGCACATAGTCGCTGGCTCCCGCTTTCATGGCTTCTACCGCGGTTTCAACCGATCCATATGCGGTCATCACAATCACCGGTAAAGATGCGTTGACGCGGCGGGCTTCATGCAGAAATTCAAGACCGCTCATGCCAGGAAGTTTGAGATCGGTAATCACCAGATCGGCATTTTCCCTGCGCAGGAACTTTAGCCCGGTTTCGGCATCCTCCACGGCCTGAGTGACGTGGCCGTCTTCGCCCAGGCTGATCTCCAGCAGTCTGCGCATGCGCGGTTCATCTTCGATGATTAAAATGCTGGCCATCTTAAAAATATGATTGAGTGTAACCAAACGCAGGAGTTTGTGCAGGAAAGGTAGCTTATCAACGCTCCAAAGCCACTGGTGCTTACTGCACTGCTGTGACCTGACGCGAGGCAATTCCGGCTGGGACCATTGCTCGGACAGCCCCGCGCCAGACTGCCAGCAGCACCGTACCCACAATGACCAGGGCAATACAAAGGCCGATCCACATACCAGTCGCACCCATAGTCAGCCGAAAACAGAGCAGTGCGCCAAGCGGCAGGCCGATGATCCAGTAACCAACTAAATTGGCGAGCATGGGGGTGCGCGTGTTCCCTGCTCCGCGCAGGGCTCCGGTAGCTACAGCCTGAATGCCGTCAAACAGCTGAAAAACAGCAGCCACCAGCAACAGGCGAGCGCCGGTGTGGACAACCTCCGGCTGGGGTGAATAGATGCGGGCAATGTAAGGGGCAAAAAGAAACAAGAGCAGCCCGCAGCAGGACATGAAGACCGCACCCAGCAAAATGGCCACCCATCCGGCACGGGCCGCTGCACGGAAGTCCCGACCACCAACGCTGTGGCCAACGCGGATAGCGGCAGCCGAGCCAATTCCCAGCGGAACCATGTAAGTGAGGCTGGCTACATTGAGCGCAATTTGGTGTCCGGCGAGCTGAAGAGAGCCCAGCCTGCCAATGAGAAAAGTAGCCATAGTAAAGCCACCGATTTCGAGGAGCATTTGCGAGGCGGCGGGAAGGCCCAGACGCAGCAGAACGCGTATACGGCTGAGATCGAGGCGGCGCGAGGATTGCCACAATCCACTGTGATTCTTGCGGTTGTAATAGACCACCGCGATTGCCAGCACGAGAACCATGTAAATTCGTGCTCCGCAGGTGGCCCATCCGCTGCCGGCCACGCCCAGAGCGGGAAACCCGAGGTGTCCGTAAACGAATGTCCAGTTGCCGAGCAGGTTGATGAGATTGGCGGAAATAAGCGCAAACACCACTGGACGGACCAGCCCCATGGCCTGCAAATACCGGCGCAGCACAAAATAAAGCACCAGAGGCAGTGTGCTCCAGATAAGGGTCCTGATAAATGGGATCGTCTGTTCCACCAGTGCGGCTTCCAGTCCAAAATGCCCCAGCAACGGAAGCCAGCTAAGGACACAAAGCATCAGCAGCGGGGAAAGAACCAGAGAAAAGTAGAGGGCATTCCACAGTGCGCGATGGCACTCTTCGAGCTTTCCCGCGCCAAAAGCCTGAGAAACAATGGTATCGAGGCCGAGCATGATGCTGCTGCCAAACAGGGCGATGGTGTAGAAGAGCGTGGTTCCGAGACTCACGGCCCCGATAGCGGTCGCACTGTAAGGCAGGCGTCCGACCATGACCGTATCCACAAACCCCATGGAGATCCACCCCACTTCAGAAAGGGCAAGAGGAACGGCCAGCCGCAGCATGGGCCGAAATTCCTGGCGAATTTCATTCGCGTGGAGCATACAATGACCAGACCACAGCAGAACACATTATGGAACAAGTTAAAAGCCGGGGAGCTCACGGCAGATTGACTGTGTATCAGAGCGCAGCGATAAGCCGAAAGCAGAAGCTTAGATTACGATCAGCGTTTCAGGATCAGAATAATCCTCAAGGATGGCATGATAACCGGAGAGAATTCGCAGATTTTTTACCGGCCGGAGCAGTTCAAAGCGTACCTGATGCCCGCACTGCTTACAGACAGGAAATCTGTCGTTATTGAGCAGAGTGGCTTCGTGCATCAACCGGTGCGTATCGTGAGTGACCCGATAAATGCCGCTCTGCGGAACCAGCTCTCCCGGAACAAACTTTTTGCTGGAGTTTGGATGTGCTTTCATTCCATCAACCTGGAGCAGCATCTCTCGCTGTACTACCCATGGTTTGTTACTTTAACTCCAAATTGCACCGCGATGCGAAATGAAAAAAGAATTAACCGTATAGCTCGGCCCAAGCCAACTTTTACCGCTGTTGAGGCATCTGCTGCTTCCAGGAAAATGACCACTGGCAACAGGGAATGCCTTCGTGCGCTCAACAGTGAAACCGCCTTTTACGAGGGCACTTTAAACTAATGCCGAGAATTCTCTGTATTTCTCCTTCAGACGTTCTTCTCTCCACCAGGCAGCTGCTGCTGGAAAGTGACGGACACGCGGTTGAATCTATCCAGCGGCTTCCCCAGATCCATGCGCTGCACGAACAACAGAAGTTCGATCTGGCGGTGGTGGGCCACGATTTTGCCGGGAACGAAAAACGCCGGATTGCCCACGCCATTAATACACGTTTCCGCGGGCTTCCCATTCTGGAAATGTGCTATCACTCGCCGGAGATTCCCGGCGCGGATTTTATTCTGAGCAACTCGCCGGGTGACCTGCTGGTCGCTATTCGCGATGTACTTGCCGGACGGCGAGTACGCGGATTTCCCGGCTGACGCTCATCACTACTGGCATTGGAATTCTTTAAGCTGTGCGAACTCAAGCACAATCGCATTTATATCGATAAATGCTTGTGAATATTGCTGCCAAATGGTGTATATACATCGCAACGGTCGGCAGCATTGCACAGCCCAGGGTTCTAATGTCTAAAATTGGTTCCAAAGCGAACTTCGTTCTGGACTGGATTTCCGCCAGCCGCGGACGCCTGTACACGGTGCTGGTACTGGGATCCGCTATTCCTCTTTTGCTGTTTTTATCTACAGCCGACCGGATAATCAGAACCACTCAGGTACGCGACCTGGCTCAGCAAAGCCGCAGGGCAGGCGACCAGACCGCATTGATACTGGAACGGCGGCTGGCCAGACAAGCAGCCCTGGTCAGAACATTGGCTGCGAATCCGGCAATCATCGACGCCGTGGCGCGAGATGACCGGCACACGGCAGCGGCCAGACTGCATGATGTGCAGGAACTGCGTGCTGAAGCGGCCCTGCTTGCGATCTATGACGCTAACGGAACAGCCACCGTGGCCGATCCTGAAAAGGCTGCTCCCCGTATGACGCCGGAGTGGTTCAATGCCGCGCTTCGGCATGGCGGTGTTTACGCCACTACCATAACGCCCGTACCGGACGATCCGGATGCAGTAGCTTTGACCCTGGCGGTTCCCATTAAGATACAGGGACGCACGAGCATTTTAGCTGCCGGTTATACGTTCCGCCAGATTGCATCTTTTTTCGAAGGTATACCTGAATCGGTTACAAAATGGGTCACACTTCTGGATCAAAGCGGCATCATCATCTTCAAAAACGGCGATCCGATGCGTGCGGCTGCACGCCTCGCCGCTGCTGACGAAGACGTGCAGCGACTCATGGCCCGAAAGAGTCTCACCGAGTGGACTCTGCGCAAAAAAAGCCGGGTCCTGGTCACGCTGCATCCACTCTCCTTCGGATGGGGATTGCTGATCCGCATTCCCGCGTCCGAGCTGGACAAAGTCATATGGAATTTCGAGCGGCCTCTGGCCATGGTGGGCCTGGCCATACTGGTTGTAGCCGTGGGTCTGGGAAGCATCGGCGCTTCTCTGTACCGGCGCATGCGCGAAAGTGAAACCCGAGTACGCCAGATCATTATCTCGGCAACCGATGCCTTCATCTCCGTGGACCGAAATGATCGAATCAGTGAGTGGAACCCTCGGGCGGAAACGCTTTTGGGCTGGTCCAAAACAGAGGTGGCTGGCCAGCCTCTGCACACCACAGTTGTTCCCCCGCGTTATCGCGAACAATACCTGCAATACCTGGAACATTTGACCTCCAGCCCGGCCCTTCAGGAGCTGGACAGCAGACCTCTGGAACTGCGAGCGCTGCACCGGAACGGGCGTGAATTCTCGATTGAGGTTTCCATCTCCCGCGCACGCAGTGACAGCGGCGATCGGTTCAACGCCTTTATACGCGATATCACGGAGCGCAAGCTCGCGCAGGAAGAAATCAGAAAACTCAATTCGGACCTGCGCTCGCGCGTCCTGGATCTGGAAGCAAGAAACCGCGAGCTTGAATCTTTCAGTTACTCCATTTCACACGACGTTCGTGCTCCGCTGCGGCATATTGCCGGATTTTCCGACCTGCTGGCGGAAGAATGCGAGAAGCAGCTCAGTCCTACGGGCCGCGAATATCTCGAGAGAATCCAGAATGCCGTGGCCCGCACGCAGCGGCTGATCGAAGATCTGCTGCGGTTCTCGCGTCTGGGAGAGCAGGGGCTGCACCTGAACCGCACCAACCTAAACGAGGTTGCCGAACAGGTGATTGCCAGCCTGCAAAGCGAACTGGGCGGACGCACCATCACATGGGAGATTTCACCCTTGCCGGAAATCAAATGCGATCGCGCTCTGGTGACACAGGTGCTCTGGAACCTGATCTCCAACGCAATCAAATTCACCTCTACTCGCATCACTGCGGTGATCTCGATTGGCCAGTGCGACGAAAATGGCGACAAGGTTTTGTTTGTTCGCGACAACGGCGCAGGCTTTGACATGCGCTATGCCAGCCGGCTGTTTGCGCCTTTTCAGAGGCTGCATGGGCAGGATGAGTTTGAAGGCACCGGCGTTGGGCTGGCGATTGCCGAACGCATCATTCATAAACACGGAGGCTGCATTTGGGCCAGGGCCGTTCCCGATGAAGGCGCGACGTTCTTCTTCCGACTCTGGCCTGGACAGAATGAGTCCGGGGAGAATAAAAAACAATCGGCGTCCAGTACCAGGCTGTGGAAGCCCCGTGCGGAAGATGAATCGCAGGGCCAGGTCCCTGTTTCAAAAAAATTTGAAAATTAGTGTAACGATTGGGGACTATGCGTCACTAATTAACAGAGAACCGGCAGGGCGCCAGGGATGAGCTGGCTCCTTCTCTCTGGAGAGCCCTGCCTTCTCTTTGTGACCGCAAACCTGTGACCGCAACATCTGTTACGGTCCTCCATTGCTAGTTTCATTTCTGTTTTTTATTTTTGGTTCTCCGCTGTTCTTGCCAGAGCGCGCTCCAGCGTCTGATTTAAAGCCTTTTTCGTGGACTCGTATTCTTCGGCTGAAATCGCGCCTCGGAGACGGTCGCTTTCCAGCTGAAACAGCTCGTCCTTGAGCATATCGATCATAGACAATGGCTGGGAAGCCGCCGAACCAGCGGCAGCGAAAGCGCGCTTTCGGGAGAATTGCCAGGCAACGTATATTCCGGCGGCAAGAAGTACAACGGTCCCGCCGAGGATAAGCCAGAGATTCCCTGCGGAAATATCATGCGCCTTCTCCGGCATGGCAGCCGCGGCAGCGGCGGAACTGCGTGCTTGCGAAGGCGGGGCGGAAACATGGGGCGCCGAAGCCGTGGGCGCGGGTGACGGAAGCGCCGCGACAACGCCATGGCCAGACACTTCAAAGGCAGGCACCGCGCCGACCACCGGCTCGGCAACTGTAGCCTCCAGTTGCATCCCGTTTACCGTGACCGGAGATCTGAAAGTTCCCGGACGCAACGCTTTGAAAGACATGGATGGTGGAAGCGTTACCGCGAGCCTCTGAACGGGATAATCCAGCCGCACATGAAAAGTTCTGGGACCCTTGTTCGGAAGATGATAAGCGATCTTGAACAACGTTTCGCCTGGCCGCAGCGGAAAATTGATACTGTACTGCCCTTTCTTCCCTTTTCGCGCAACCGGCTGGATATTTACCCAGATTCCCTTCGGCGTCTTCGCCTGGGCAAAATCAATGCCCGCATCTTCCGGAAGCGAAACCTCGTAACCACGCTGCTGCCCCTGGGTTATGGGAGGAGTGGATTCATTCCGGATGGCGTACATTTCCATTACATTCAGATCTTCGCCCTTGCTTTGAATCTGAACAATGCCCATGCTTCCAGCCACGCCAGGAATTTTGGGCACGGAATCAAAGACCTGCATTTGCAGAGGCGCGGCCCCCAAAACATTCTCATCGTAGGTAACACCCTGGTGCATAACGCGGACCAGGTGTGCATCTTTGGGCGAGCTTATGTTGAGCGTAAACGCACCCTGGGCGTCCGTTTTGGTATGGGCTTCTTCCTGCATGCCCTCTCCCAGCCGCAGCAGGACCACATCATCGCCTTCGGCCGGTTTTCCGGTAGTTTGGTTGCGGACAGTACCGGTAACGGTGTCCGCGGCACTGGCGGAAAGTACACTGAGCAGGCAGGCAATGAGAATCGCGGATTTAAATGCAGACATAGTGGAATTGGCTTCTGAGCTTGCGCTCGGAACAAAATCTCCTGATGAAATTGCGGCAAACTGGTACAGTCAGCAGCAGCCTAAATGAAAGTCCGTCAGCACACAACCGGGGGAACTGCCGAGGCGGGAACGGGCGTTTCATGAGTTAAACACAATAGCAAATCTGTGCCGGAAATCAATCATATTGAGCAGCTAATACTCGCATAGCGGATGGCTATGCTGACCTCAGTGTACAGGCGCGGTAAAGTATCCCGCCCGATGACGCACCAGCCATGCGGCCGCCGGGGGGGCATGGCTGGCAAGCTCGATCTGAATATGCCGGAAGGATGAATCAGAAAAGCGCCGGCTGGGATAGTAAGCAATCAGATATTGTGTGCGCAGTTCATCACTCACCTGCTGAAAGGCCTGATCGAGCTGGCTGATGCTTTCCGCATAGTAGTATTTTCCACCAGTGTCTCTGGAAAGCTGGATCAACGCATGTTCGCCGCCGAGGTTGCGTCCGGCATCCGCTGTTACCGGAACAATGATGATGCTGTAGATGATCGCTTCCGCCTCCTGCGCCCGGCGCAGTGCGTTGGCATAATCGGTCTGGCTGGTGGTGTCCCCGCCATCGGTAATCAGGACGATCACCTTCCGGCCTTTTTTCGTCAGCAGCGCCTCAGCGCCAAGGAAAATAGCATCATAGAGGGATGTGCCAGCGCCTGCATGGAGATTGTCAATGCCGCGCTCCAGAGACTTCACGTCGGAAGAAAATCCAGTGAGTTGATCGGTGTTTTCCGAAATCTGAAAAACGCTCAAACGGTCCAGTGGGCGTACGATGGAGCGAATGAATTTTTTGGCTGACGCCATCTCCAGTTTCAGATCTTTGCGCGTGCTCTCGCTGGTATCGATGCCGAGCACCACGCTGAGTGGCAGCTCCGATTGCCTTTCAAATACGCTGATCGTCTGCGGAACGCCGTCTTCGAATACCCGGAAGTCGTCCTTCGTAAGATCGTAGATTGCCGCGCCGTGAGAATCGGTGACGGTAGTAAAGACATTCACCAGCCGTACATTGACACGGAACGTGCTCTGGTCGTCGCTGGTTCCAGTTCTTTGGACCGTGGCATCAGCAACGTGGTCTGTTGTCGCGTTAGCCTGTGCCCGCGCGGCAGCGGCCAGCAATGCCAGCAGACACAGCACAATACAGTGACGCCCCACCCAGGGTTGAGCTCTCATATTCATTTATGACCGCAGGTATTCTGGAATGTTTAGATGCAATTGCGGCATAAAGGTTAGTTGGACGAGCGAATTTCCTCCGGAAACGGTTCGCCATCAGCCCAGACAGCCCCATCCTCAAAATACTCTTTCTTCCAGATTGGTACGGTCTTTTTCAAAGTATCAATCAGCCAGCGGCATGCCTCAAAAGCAGCACCGCGATGCGCGGAAGCCACGACAATCAGCACACTGGTCTCGCCAATTTCCAGTCTGCCCAGCCTGTGTACCAGGCGGAGATCGCGCACCACAAACTGCTGAAGGGCAGTTTTACACAATTTCTCCATCTCATTGATAGCCATGGGGCTATACGCCTCATAGTCCAGATACAAGGTGCGCCGGCCACGGGTATGATTACGGACAATGCCTTCAAAAAGCACCACCGCTCCATCTTCCGGCGCTTTAAGACTTTCCGCTATCTGTGACGAATTAATGCGCTCCTGAACAATGGCACAATGCGGAGACTCAAACAACAGTCCGCTGCCTCCGCTAACCGGCGGAAGCAGGCCGACTTCATCGCCGTCCTCAAGAACAGCCGAGCCTTGCACATACTCCTGATTCACGGAGCATGCCAGTGATGCCGCCAGCGCTTTGAATTGGGGAAACCGCGCGCCGTAGCCGCTCAGTACATCGGACAATCGCGCGCCGGAAGCAAGCTCCATCATCTCCTCGCGCCGCCCGACGATATCCGTTAGCTGTCCAAAAAAGAGAATTCGAATGCGCATCGCTCTTAATAGAATACAAAACAAGTACGTCCGGAGCCTGATTGAAATAATGAAACCTGGTAATGACTTGTTAGAGTTTTTCTCAAAGAAAGAGCCGGATGGTCTGCATCCGGCCCTTGCCAGCTAATTTTACTGCCGTTAGACGTTGGTCAACACTCGTTCCCTGGTCTCTGCGTCCTGCCGCTCCTGCTGGCGCGACGTGGGCAGCGCAATTTCGAGTACCTCTTCGATCGTGGTCACGTAGTGAAAGTTGACGCCCTCAATCTGCTCGGGAGTCAGGTCTTCCTCCACGTTCATACGATTGTCCGCGGGAAAAACAACGTCCTTGACACCGGCGCGCTTGGCCGCCAGAAACTTCTCTTTCACGCCTCCAATGGGCAGCACATTGCCGCTAAGCGTGATCTCACCCGTCATCCCGGTCAGCGGACGCACCGGACAGTCCGTCAGCAGTGAAACCAGTGCCGTAGCCATCGTCACGCCTGCCGAGGGGCCATCTTTGGGAATTGCGCCCGCGGGCACGTGTATATGAATGTCATGGTCCTTGAAGAACTCTTCACTAATCCTCAGCCGTGTCGCATTCGAACGCACCCAGGTCAGTGCGGCCTGCATGGATTCCTGCATGACCTGGCCGATCTGTCCCGTCATGGTGAAACCGCCCTTGCCCTTCATTTTGTTGGCTTCAATAAACAGGATGTCACCGCCGGCCGGGGTCCATGCCAGCCCCACCGCTACGCCAGCGCGTTTGGTCCGCTCGGCAATTTCCGTGTCAATGCGGATCTTGATGCCGCCAAGGAACTCCTGAATCACTTGCGGAGTGACGATGAGCTTGTCACTTTTACCTTCCGCAATGCGGCGCGCCTGTTTGCGACACAGCGTGCCTATATTGCGCTCCAGATTGCGGACTCCCGCCTCGCGCGTATAGTGCCGGCTGACGAAGCGCACGGCCTCTTCCGGAATTTCAATTTGCTCCGGCTTCAGCCCGTTCTCTTCAATCTGCTTGGGAATCAGATACCGGCTGGCGATATGCACCTTGTCATCTTCGGTATAACCCTGCAGTTCAATGATCTCCATGCGGTCGCGCAACGGCTCCGGAATGGTGTCCAGCATGTTCGCCGTGCAGATAAACAGGACTTTTGAAAGATCAAAAGGCACATCGAGATAGTTGTCGCGGAACGTGGAGTTCTGCTCAGGATCGAGCGTCTCCAGCAGCGCCGATGAGGGATCGCCACGGAAGTCGCGGCCGAGTTTGTCCACTTCGTCCAGAACAAAGACAGGATCATTGGTCTCGGCACGCCGAATGCCCTGAATAATCTGTCCAGGAAGCGCGCCAATATAGGTACGGCGATGGCCGCGAATCTCGGCTTCATCATGTACGCCGCCCAGTGAGAGCCGGACGAACTTGCGGTCGAGCGCCCGGGCAATACTGCGTCCCAGAGAGGTTTTTCCCACACCCGGAGGGCCCACAAAACAGAGGATTGGTCCCTTCATGCTGGGCTTGAGCCGCCGCACGGAGAGATAGTCGAGAATACGGTCCTTTACTTTCTTGAGATCGTAGTGGTCGGCATCCAGTACCTCGTGCGCTTTGTTGATATCCACTTCCACGCCGCTCGACTTAGCCCAGGGCAGCACAGCCAGCCACTCGATGTAGTTTCGCGTAACGGAGTAATCCGCGGCCATCGGTGACATGCGCGCCAGGCGGTTGAGTTCTTTGGTGGCTTCCTTCTTCACTTCTTCGGGCATACCGGCAGCTTCGATCTTCTGCCGCAGCTCTTCCACGTCCCGCTGGGCCTCGTCCTGCTCGCCCAGCTCCTTTTGGATGGCCTTCATCTGCTCGCGCAGGTAGTATTCCCGCTGCGACTGCTGGACCTGGTCCTGCACCTCGGTCTGAATCTTCGTGCGCAGCTGCTGGACCTCAAGTTCCTTGGCCAGGTGACGGTTAATCACCTGCAGTCTGCGCTCCACGTCATCGGTTTCGAGGATCTCCTGTTTGTCTTTGGTCGAAAGAAACGGCAGGGACGAAGCAATAAAATCCACCAGCCTGCCCGGCTCGTCGATGTTGATGGCCACGGTCTGCAGCTCGTCGGAAAGCGTGGGCGATCCGGCTACGATCTGCTGGAACAGGGTAAGCACATTGCGCTGCAGGGCCTCGATCTCCGGCGACTGCTCTGGCTCCATGTCCGGCAGAGACTCCACGTGCGCTCGCAGAAAGGGCGTGAGCTGCGTAAATTCCCTGAGTTTGGACCGCTCCAGTCCCTCTGTAAACACAAAAAGGCTCTGGTTGGGCATCTTCACAACCTTGTGAACGGTCGCGAGCGTACCAATACTGTAGAGGTCGGAAGGCTGGGGAGTATCCACTCGAGCTTCACGCTGGGCCACCACGAGGATGGTTTTCTCCTCCCCCAGGGAATTAATGAGCTGGATGGAACTCTCCCGTCCGACAGTAAGTGGCAGGACAGCATGGGGAAACAGCACCGTATCCCGCACAGGCAGAACCGGAATAGGCTGATCCCAGGAGGTCGCAGTTGCAGATACGACGGAATTACGCGTTTCAGACGCCATAATGGTCATTCCTTGATAATAAGTCGCTCATATTGATGACTATATAACCATGAAAGATGCAAAGCTTAACGACAAGCAGTCGTTAATGCCCTTTCAGGGCATAATTGTGTCGGTCATCTCTCACGGTCACCGGTCCATAGCCCTTCACTGTGCCTGCGGATACACTCCCAGCACCTTCACCAGGCCTGCAATCTCTTCCAAATGCCGTAAAGCATGGCGCATCACCTGATCGTTTCCCCGCAACAGATCAACGAAAAAAACGTATTCCCATGGCTTTCCCCGCACGGGACGCGACTCAATCTTGCACAGATCCAGGTCGCGCAACGCAAAAACGCTGAGCGCCTTGAACAAAATCCCGGCCTCATTCTTCAGTGAGAAAACCACAGAGGTTTTATCAGCCCCGGAGACTATTTTCTTCGTCTTTCCGGTCAAAAAAAACCGGGTAAAATTCTGCTTGTTGTCCTCTAAACCGCGCAGAAGCACTGTGGCGCCATATTCCTCCGCCGCCTGGCCGCCAGCAATGGCCGCAACATCGTTCAGCTTGTTCTCGATCACCTGCTTCACCGCGCCTGCCGTGTCATAGAACGCCAGCGGATGGATCTTTTTGTGTTTGCGGAAAAAATTGCGGCACTGGTCCAGCGCCACCGGATGCGAGATCACCTGACGAATGTCTTCGATCTCCGTCCCCGGCGCAGCAATCAAACAATGCTCGATCCTGAGGCGAAACTCTCGCTGCACGAAAACATCTCTCTCCAGCAGCAAATCGAGATGCTCGCCCACTGGCCCGGCCAGCGTATTCTCCACCGGAATTACGGCATAACTGACGGCGCCGGAATCGAGCGCATCAAACACCTGCGCCGATGTCTGGCAGGCCGTGATACTGGCCTTTGGCAAAAGCTGTTGTGCCGCCTGATGGCTAAATGCCCCGCGCTCTCCCTGGATTGCGACCTTCATAAAATATTGCGGCCTTCATAAAACAAAGACGCCACAACCGTGATATTCGGTTGTGGCGATTGATGAAAATATAGCAAAAAAACAGCGAAGACAACAACAGCGTCCCTCCAAAATCTTCGCAAACAACTACTGTGCTACGGCTGCGTAAAGCTCCCTCGGTTCTGTACAAAGGAAACCGTCCCATTCGCGGGGATGCTGGGAAAGAACGTAAACTCCTGCGCCGTTCCGCCGAATATATCCCCCACCCAGGTAATACTTGTCCCGGGTGCCGCCGGGGCAAAGAACCCGGAGAGCGTGGTTAAATCGGGAATCGTGATGGTATTCGTTCCACTCTGAAAGTTGGTTGTGGCCGTCACCGTAATCGTGGTCAGCATGGTTGCCGAGGGCGCCCATTCCATCTCTGCCTGCTGTGCCACGGCAGCCAACCCATTGAAGCCGGTGTAATTAAAAGTAAACGTGGGAAACTTCGCTGCCGCTGGACCGGCGAACGACCACGGCGCCGGCAGCGCTATGCTGGCTGGGCCGCCTCCGGTTGTGGTGCTTTGCGTAATTCCAACCGATGAGGTATGTGTGGCCGCATCAGTAGTATTGGCCTGATAAACGTAAAAGTCGCCAGTCTGCGTCTGGGTTGCGGGAACCGCAGGGTACTGCGTGGCGGAATTGTTCTCGAGCAGAAACGATGTCCCGTTCGCCGTGCGGTACTGCACCGATGCTGCCGGCGGAGAGACGAAGCCAGCAGGAATGCCGGTCACCGTGAGCGGCTGCGTGGCAGTCGAATCTGCCGGCGCAAACACAATTGTGCTGCCGCTATTGATCGCGCCGGGCACGGTTTGCGCGCGCACCATATGGACGCCAAGAGCAGTACCGGTTCCGTTCACGGCCACTGTGGCAACATCATTGGTCCCGTTAGGCATGGATACACTGAAATTTCCGTTGCTGCTGCCCACATTGCCACCCAGTCCCTGATTGCCTGCGATTCTTATGTCCGTGGCGCCAACGATCAGTGTGGCATTTGCGCTTCCGGTAGCCGTACTCGTGGCTGGCGATCCCAGGCAGCTTGTTGTGAAAGAAGTGGGATCCTGCGTTGTGGCTTCAATAATGAACTCACTGTTCACGGTATTTCCCAAGCCAGCCACGCCCGGGCAAACATACGCGATGGCATACTTTGTTGTCCCCTGCGGAACCGTCAGCGACAATTTGCCACCCGTCACTGTCGCGGCGGTGAAATTCCCAGTTCCAGTCTGCGTAGCCGCAGCCAGGGGCGTGCCTCCGCTAAATGTCACGGTAATCGCCGTGCCGCCCGGAGTTAAGTTACCAGTACTGCCTCCGCATCCAGCCATGATTCCCAGCAGACCTAAAATAATTGCCTGCAGCCAGTATGTACGCATATAAATATGGCTCTCCATTACCAAAATATTTTGTGCGAACCAACAGCCGATCAAATCACAAAAATACTCTATCACCACATTCCATGCGGATCTGGCCGAGCTAACGCCGTGGCGATATTCATTTTGATTCGCCTGCTGCGTTTTGTACTGCACCGAAATAAGCCCAATCATGAACTCGTGCAACTCACGTGCAACTTTTAGTTTGACCTCTTCGCGAATGCACTTCATAATGAAGGGTTTCCCTGTGCATACAGATTTTAAGCGAGGAGAACATACCAGGTTCATGGCGACAACTGCCACCACAATCAAGCGCGGAGTGCCTCCCCTGCGGGCCGGCCAGGGGCAATCGTTCTTCTGGCGCCGCCTGCATTCACTCAGCGGGATTATTCCCGTAGGCGTATTTCTTATTGAGCACTTCGTTTCCAACGCCTTCGCCACCAACGGTCCGCACGCATACGCAGCCCAGGTAAAGTTTTTAACCAGTCTGCCGTTTGTGCCTGTACTGGAGACGATTGGAATTTATCTTCCACTGCTCTATCACTCGCTCTACGGCTTTTACATCTGGTTCCGCGGGCAGTCGAACGCCTCCGATTATCCCTGGGCGGGCAATTTCATGTATGCCGCTCAGCGCTGGACGGGCGCGATCGCCTTCGCTTATATACTCTGGCACACATGGACCATGCGCTTCACCGGCACTCATTTGCTCACACATTCGAGCGCCGCGTTTGGCAAAGTCCAGGCTGAGTTGCAGAATCCCTGGGCGCTGGCGTTTTACTTTGTGGGCATTACGGCGGCATCCTGGCATTTTGCTTACGGCCTCTATCTGTTTGCCGCAAAATGGGGCATCACCGTAAGCGACAAATCGCGCAGGGCCTTCGGCTTTGTATGCCTGGGAATCGCAGCGACCTTTATCATCGCGGGGCTGGCAACAATCCAGGCTTTCTTCCGCGATGAGTGGCGCAATACACCAGAAGATCTTCCACCTCAGCACGAACAACCGGTGGAAAGCGGAAAGTTGAGAATGTAACCACGGTCGAGAAAGGTGGCCATGGAGAGAATCTCTCTGTGGTTCTTCGTGTCCCGTGGTTTAAGGTTCGAAAATATCCTTATGGCAACGAATCCAAAAATCATCGTAGTAGGTGGCGGGCTGGCCGGGCTGGCAGCGGTCATTAAGATCGCGGAAGCCGGCGGGCATGTTGATTTGTTCTCTATTGTCCCCGTCAAGCGCTCGCACTCAGTCTGCGCGCAGGGCGGCATCAACGCGGCCAAGAACCTCAAAGGCGAGGGCGATACCACCTGGAAGCACTTTGATGACAGCATTTACGGTGGCGACTTCCTGGCCAATCAGCCTCCGGTAAAAGCCATGTGCGAGGCAGCCCCCGCAATCATCGATCTGCTGGACCGCATGGGCGTCACTTTTAACCGTACGCCGGAAGGGCTCCTCGACTTCCGCCGCTTTGGCGGCACCCTCTACCATCGCACAGCATTTGCTGGCGCCACCACCGGGCAGCAGCTTCTCTACGCTCTGGATGAACAGGTGCGGCGTTACGAAGCTGAAGGCAAGGTCACCAAGTACGAGCACTGGGAGTTCCTGAGCGCAGTCCTCGACAATACGCAGACGTGCCGCGGCATAAGCGCCATGGATCTGCGCACTATGGAAGTGCGCACCTTCCCCGCAGACGCCATCATCATGGCCACCGGCGGCGTGGGCGCAATCTTTGGCAAATCCACCAACTCCGTGGTCTGCACCGGATCGGCGCAGTCGGCGCTGTATCAGCAGGGCTGCTATTACGCCAATGGTGAATTCATTCAGGTGCATCCCACCTCTATTCCGGGTGAGGACAAGCTGCGTCTGATGTCGGAATCGGCTCGCGGCGAGGGCGGACGCGTCTGGGTGCCGAAAAAGCCTGGCGACAAGCGCGACTGGAAGAGCATTCCCGCGAACGAGCGCTGGTATTTCCTCGAAGAGTGGTATCCAAAATACGGCAATCTCGTGCCGCGTGATGTGGCCACCCGCGCCATTCACAAAGTTGTGTATGAGCATGGTCTGGGCATTGACGGCCAGCCCATGGTCTATCTCGACCTCACGCACATTGACCGTGAAACACTCAACCGCAAACTCGAGGGCATTCTCGAAATTTACGAAAAATTTGTCGGCGACGATCCGCGTGAAGTGCCCATGAAGATCTTCCCTGGAATGCATTACACCATGGGCGGTCTGTGGGTGGATTTCAACCAGTCCACCAACATCAAGGGCATCTACGCCGCCGGCGAGTGCGAATACAACTACCACGGCGCAAACCGGCTGGGCGCGAACTCACTGGTCTCCTGCATCTTCGGCGGCTTTGTCGCCGGACCAAAAGCCATGGAGTACGCAAAGAACGCACGCAAAGCCACGGATGACGTCTCCAGCACGGCCTTTGATTCCGAAAAGAAACGCCAGGCTGAGATCAACGCCCGGCTGATGAGTTCCAGCGGCCAAGAAAATCCTTTCCGTATCTGGCGCGAACTGGGCGAGTTGATGACCAAAGACTGCACCGTCATCCGCTACAACAAGAATTTGAAGGAAACAGACGCCCGGTTGGTGCAACTGCTGGAGCGCTTTAGCCACATCAATCTGAGTGACAAGAGCATGTGGGCCAACACGTCCTTCGCCTTCACCCGCCAGCTTTACAACATGCTGCAGCTCTCGCGTGTGATCGCCCAGGGCGCATGCATGCGTGATGAATCGCGCGGCGCGCATTACAAGCCGGATTTCCCCGAACGTGACGACAAGAACTGGCTCAAGACCACCAAGGCGTATTTTGCCGCCGATGCCGATGAGCCGCGCTTTGAATTCGAACCGGTGGACACATCGCTGTTGCCGCCAAGGCCCCGGCGATACGACATGGCAACATAGCTTTTTGGATACAGCGCGGGCGAAGCTGTTAGTCTGGCCTCGCCCGCGGCAGGAACAATAATGGGTTCACCAGGTTTTTATAAAATCACGGCGTTCGTGTTTTTTATCATCAGCGGCATACTGTTTTATGCCGCCTTCACGCGTCATGCCTGGTTTTTCTGGGCCATGGCGGTCATTACGCTGGTGAACGCAATCATGACGATTCTTAAATATCAGGTAGCACTCAGGCAAAATAACCATGGCTAAAACGGTAGTCCTTAAAATCAAACGCCAGGCCAGCCCGGATGCGCAGGCGCACTGGGAAGAATTTGAACTGACCTGGAAGTCCGGCATGAACGTGATCTCCGCCATGATGGAGATTGCCGCCAACCCTGTCACGCGTGACGGCAAGCCGACCACGCCCATCGCCTACGACTCCAATTGCCTCGAAGAGGTCTGCGGCTCCTGCGCCATGCTCATCAATGGCAAGGCGCGTATGGCCTGCTCGGCACTGGTGGACAAGCTGGAGCAGCCCATCCGCATTGAGCCGTTCAAAAAATTTCCGGTCGTGCGCGATCTTTCCGTGGATCGCAGCGTGATTTTCGAAAACCTCAAGGCCGTAAAAGCCTGGGTGCCCATCGATGGCACCTATGACCTTGGCCCCGGACCTCGCATTTACCCCCAGGAGCAGGAAGAGGCCTATCCGCTCTCGCGCTGCATCTCCTGCTGCTGCTGCATGGAAGCCTGTCCACAGTTCAATGAATCCACCGGCTTCGTAGGCGCGGCCACCATTGCCCAGGCGCGGCTCTTCAATCAGAACCCCACCGGCAAGGCGCTGAAGCATGAGCGTTTGCAGGCCCTTATGGGAGACGGCGGCATTCAGGAATGCGGCTTCGCCCAGAACTGCGTGGAAGTCTGCCCCAAGGACATTCCCCTGACCAAAGCGATTGCCGATACCGGACGCGAAGTAGTGAAACAGGCCGTGAAAGACTTCTTCCGGAGCTAATGAGAACGAATCCTGCTGCCCAGCCGCCCTCGGCTGGGCAGCGCCATTTTTCCTACCACTGAATCACTGGATGCGGCGCCACAAAGAACCAGCGCGTCAAATGAAAAAACAACGGCGCGGAAAAGCAGATTGAATCCATGCGGTCGAGTATGCCGCCGTGCCCCTCGATTATCTCGCCAAAATCCTTGACGCCCCGGTCCCGCTTGATCGCGGACATGGTAAGCCCTCCGGCAAATCCCATCAGCGTAATGGCCAGCGACATTCCAAGCGCCTGCAGCGGGGTGAATGGAGTCATCCACCAGAGGCCAGTTCCCAGCGCACAGGCGCTGGCCATACCACCAAGAAAGCCTTCCCATGTTTTGTTGGGTGAAATCGCGGGAGCGATTTTTCTCTTGCCCAGCAGTTTGCCCCAGATGTACTGCAGTACGTCGCTCATCTGGACCACGATCACCAAAAACAGCAGCAGCTTTGCATCCTGCTTTTGATATCCCTCGATATTGAGCGTGAGCAGCGCGGGAGCGTAGCTGATGCAATAGACGCAGACCATCAGTCCCCAGTGGATTCGTGCTGCGCGATCAAGAAATCCTTTGGTGTCATGCGCGAACACCAGACGCGTGGGAACAAACAAGAATGCGTAAACCGGAATCAGAATCACGGCCAGGCCATACCAGCCCGTGTACCAGAACCAGTACTGTATCGGCGTAAAGACAAAGAACGACCAGAAGAGCGTTCGGTGATCGGCGCGCACGCTGCCAATCAGGCTGACGTATTCGCGCAGGGCCAGCAGCGAGATTAACGCAAACAGCACCATGGAGCCGCCCGGCCCGACCATGAACGAGAAAGCAAAAATACCGATCATGATCCACCACGAGCGCACCCGCGCATTCATATTGTCCACGGTGGCTTGCCCGTGTTCCGACTTTACGGTCTGCTTGAGGACCGAGCCGGCGATGCTGGCGGCGAGTAATCCGGCAAAAACACCGCCAGCGACGCGCAGCATCTGATGGTCAGCGTGAAAATTCATGAGCGCCCCAGTTCTTCCAGCGCGCAATGCGCTTTGGCCAAAAAGGATTCTTTGCTTTCGTTGGCTTCCGGTTGCAACGGCGGACCGAACACCACATGGCTGATCACTGGCACGGGTAGTATCTCGCCTTTGGGAAGAATGCGGTTTAAGTTGGAAAGATGGACGGGAATAAACTCTACATCAGGCCGCTGCCGCCAAAGATAGTAAATCCCGCTCTTGAATGGAGCCACGCTTTCTCCGGAGCCGCGTGTGCCCTCGGGAAAGATAATCAGGGAATAGCGTTTATCCAACGCTTCAACCAGTTGCTCCAGTGTGCGGCGTGCGGCATCGAGATGGCCCGAGTTGCCTGACGCCTGGGACGCGCTCTTCGCACCGCGTTCTACCAGCACCGCATGGAATACGCCGACGGCAACCCTTCGCCGCAGTCCCGTGCTCCAGTAATCCTGCGCGGCCACGGGCCGGGTGCGCCGCCGCATTTCATGGGGAAGCACGGACCATAGCACGACAAAATCAAGATGGCTGGTGTGATTGGCAAAGTAAACACGCTGCCGCCGTCCGGGCTGCGAACCGATCCAGCGCACGGTTGGCCCGGCCAGCATTCGCGCGCTGGCGGCTATGATACTGGCGAGAAATTGGCTGCTCACCGCGCTTCCAGCCCGCGCACGATATTGATCGTCCGCCGCACAATGGTCACCAGCGAACCCAGCACAATCACGATCAAAGCCACCCAGAGCAGCGTGCCCGGAGTAAGCTTCCAGCTTTCAAACAGCGAGAGCACGCAGGCAGCCGTAAGCACCGCCATGCGATGCTGCTTGGCCATCGGTCCCATGAAACTCTGCTTCAGCCCCGCGGCCCCGCCCATCATGCGGACATAAGCCGTAAGAACGGCCAGCAGCGCCGCTATCCAGCCCAGTTCCCTGCCCAGCGGAAAAGTATGCACCGTATATCCGGCCTGGACCAGGATGATGATATCGGAGATCCTGTCGGGCAGATCGTTGAAGACCTCACCGGACTTTGTCTGCCGCCCGCCTTCTACCGCCACCATGCCATCCAGCATGTTGCAAAGCAGGCGCCCCTGAATGCCAAGCGCAGCAATCACCAGCATCTGCGCATACTGCAGCGGATCGTCAGGCGATGCGAAGTAAAATGCCGCTCCGGCGATGGCGGCAAAAAAGATGCTGGCCACGGAAATTGCGTTGGGCGACACTCGCCAGCGAACCAGCAACCGGGCCAGCGTTTTGGCCCAGCCTCTGGTCCGTGTCTTCAGCGGCCTTCTGGAGTTAATTTCCTCGGACATAGACAATATTCTGCTATAAGATGGGCCTGAAGTGAGAGAAACCTTCATCATCTGCTCTTCAGCCTGCGCCGGAGACGGGCCAACATGAACAAGAGCAGTTCCATGCTTCTGAAGTGTTTAGGCATCAGCGTGGCCGTGGGCCTGGCGGTCTGCGCCATGTTTTACGGCCTTTTTCTGAGCCATCAGGAGCTGGGCGTGGAACCGGCCAAAGCGTTTCGTTTTGCCCTCATTGCCTTCATTCTGGCTGCCATTATTTCGCTGCTCTATTTTCGAATGAAATCTACCCGCTAAAAGCGAATGGCTGGCGACAGACACCAGCCATTCACACTTTAAGACCTTTCGTCGAGCGTCATCTCCTGCAGCATGATATCGAGTTTCTCCTGGGCTTTGGCGCGCTGCTGCTCCAGAGTCGCCACATCACTTCTCGCGGCCTGCAACTTGTCCTCCTGATCATTGAGTTCTTTGGTGTAACGCTGCAGCAGGGCTTTCTCCTCGGCGCTGCCCTTCAGCGCCTTCATGTTCTCGCGCAGGCGGGCCTGGTCCTCATTGATCCTGTCAATCTGCTTCTGATGGTCCTTAATTTGGCGGTCCAGCGCCGCGATCTCATTTTTTTGCTGGACGATTTTCTCCAGCGCCTGAATGGTTTCGGGTTTTAGGGAAGCCGCGCTCACCAGCAGTCTGATCTGCTCATCGTTCATGTTCGAGAGGGAGATGTTGGTTTGAATTGGCTCAGCCTCGTCCACTTTCAGCGTTGCCGTCTGGTTGGGCATTACCTTGACGCGGAAACGGTAGAAAGATGCCGATGTCTCTTCTGGTTGCGTATCGCTGGTCAGCTTCCACCCTGCACGCACCGCATGTTCGATGATCACCTCGCGTGGTTCGCTGTTGGCATTGCGCACCGTATACAGTTGATGGTCCTGCTGCTCCCGCGTCTGATACAAAACGCCGCGAACGATCCTCACGCGCGTCACCGGCCTGAATTCCGCCTTGTCCGTATGCTGCACGCGGATGCCCTGGTCCACGGCGTAGGAGAGCAGGCGTTTCTCATCAGGCTTGAGCGGATCAACCAGTCCCTCGCCGGCAAAAGCGTCGCGTTCGATGATGTTGAAGGTCCCACTGTCGAGGGTTAGCCCGCTGGTGTTCTTCACCCACAGCGCACGCAGTGCGCGTCCGGCGGATGTGTTCCAAAGCGTGACTTTTTCCGCGTCAATCTGCGAGCTGATGATCGGCACCAGCGCCGAGTGGTTTTTGAGAATCGTGACTTTTTCCTTCAGGTCGTATTCAAACAGGTCCCCCAAATCCTGGTTGGTCGCCCCGGCAACTTCGTGGGCAGCAGCCTCTTCAACATCGCTGGAGTGTATCAACCCGTTGCTGTCATACGCATAGCCCTGCGCTATTTTTGCTTTCTGAGACATCTTGTCCGCGCGATTGACCATACCGCCAATAACTCCACCCGCTTGACCTCCACCAAATCCGGATCCGATGCCAGAGGATGGCGGAGGAGGCGGTGCAGGCGGCACATTCTCAGCCACGGCGCCTTCATGAGTTTGCGGGGTCAGCATCGCTGTCTCTGGCAATGGCACCACGGGACGGCGCGTATAAAAGGGTTGTGAAAGCTGCTGAATAAACGACTGTGGCGCTCCTGCCACTAGCGACAGCTCCACATTCTTCCAGTCCTCGCCCACGGTATTGTCTACAATCGCCCATCCCTGCAGCAGAGGCTTCGCTCCGGGCTTGCTGGGCATCAGGATGCGGTAGGTGCTCTTCCAGACCGGCACTTCGCTGATGTAACTGACAAAAATTTTGCGCTCGCCGCTGCCCGACGTGGCAATACTCATCTGCCGCAGATCCTGATTGCGCGCGGAGCTCATCAGGTTCAGATACTTGGAGATTTCTTCGTTCAAATCGTGGTCGGCCACACGTATGCTGAGCGCGGAAGTCAGCGGAAAAGTGCGCACTTCGCCAGTATCACTGATTACCGCGATTTCCAGCAGCTTCGTCTCATCGGGAGAGCCTTCCGGTCCTTTTTTGATAGTTTTTTCCTGCACGCTCAGCAGCCGGCCTGAAACCAGTGCAGCCCCGTTGCGGACCTGCACTTTGGAGCCGCGCAGCGCGGAAAGAAAATCAGTGAGCGATGTGGAGTCCGCGAGTGGCAGGCGCAGCGACTTCATCTGCTCGGAAATTGGCGCCACCGAGTTGTAGCCCACCCCCGAGACCTTTCCCCCACTCAGATCCAGCACGGTGAGCGACTTCAAAACGTCATCCAGCTGCGCACTGGTGAAGTCGATTCGCAGTTCCTGATTGCCGGTGACCGTGCCGGTGTGCTCGAAGTATCCAATTCCGTTTTTGTAAAGCACCACGCGGCGCACGGGCAGCTTCTCCGTGGATGGCTCCGCGGCGAGGGCGGCCATGGCGCACAATGCAATGACTGCGAAAAACAGTTTTCTGATCATTTCTGCCCCTTTTATATGTCCTGAAGTTTCGGCTAAGATTTTAGACACCATACAGAGCAGAAAAGCAACTAAGGACGCGGACCATTGATTCGCCTTGTCGCCAAGTTCAGTCTCACGCTCATCTTCCGGGGAATCGTCTCGCCTCTTTCCCGCATCGTACCAGCGTGGCCACGGTTCAGCTGATCGTGAGTAGCTACGCGGCCAAACTTTCGCCACGGAGGCATTTATGCGTTGCTTGCTCAAGGTATCCATTCCGGTTGAAACGGGTAATACGGCTGTTTCCGACGGAAGTCTCAGCAAAACTGTTGAATCCATTCTCGCCGAGGTCAAACCCGAAGCGGCTTATTTTGCCGAAGACAATGGGAAGCGTACCGGGTTCATCTTTCTCGACGTGAAAGACACTTCGCAAATTCCCGCGCTGGCAGAGCCGTGGTTTCTTGCCTTTAATGCCCATGTTGAATTCCATCCCGCGATGAATCTTGATGATCTCAGGAAGGCCACGCCCGGGATTGAAAAGGCGGTCAAGAACTATTCTCGGACGGCGCACGCGAAGGCGGCTTGAACTGAACAAAGCTGGTGGTACAGCGTCCCCGTCCTGGGGCATGTCATCACCATATGGTCAAACGGAGCTGCCGTCGTGCTTCATTTGCCGCGCATTGGCCAAGGAGGACCTGGCCGGGACATCAGAGGAGATTGGCGGGTTCTCGTTGTGAATCGGGCATGCCGTGTTCACTGTCAATCTCCCGCTATCAGCCCCTTTATCCAAATGAATTGGCCCCTTGCCGCAAGGGCAGCTATGGGCGAATAACTTACGAACGACGCCACTCGTGTGGTTACTGAAGGTGGAGAACTGCAGGTTGCCTGGGAACCTCAATTTTTGCTGCTTTCGGAAAAATCTCTTAGTATGATTCACGGCAGCACTGGTTTAGAATGCGCCATCTAAACGATTGTTGCTGCATTCTGAGAGGTATGAACCAAATGGGAGCCAGCCTTCGCTTCTCTGCCATCTCCGCTTTTTGCTTTGCGCTGCTGTTTGCGGCCACGCCCGCATTTGCCGCGAAACGCTACACCAAATATCGGCATACAAAAACCTATCATCGCCATGTAGTGTGGAATCCGGTTCTCCGCGGCTCCGCCGGGTCTATGCTTCGCCAGAATGAAGAGATCGACCGCCTGCAGCTTCCGCGTATTGCCGACGACTCGCAACTGGAAGAATTGGAGCATACGCAGGAACTGGTCCCGGTCCGCGAGACCAATGCCCTGCACATTAGCCCGGTGATTCTTCCCAACAAGCGTTATTGCCGGCCGTGGACGAACCAGTTTCTGGTGGATTTAAGCGAAGCGTATTACGGCGAATTTCACATTCCCTTGCAGCTAAACTCAGCCGTACGGACCATGGAACAGCAATACAAGCTCCGCTGGAAGAACCGCAATGCCGCTCCCGAATCCGGAGACATAGCTTCGTCTCACCTGGCAGGTATCACCGTCGATCTGGCCCGGCGCGGTCTTACAAAACTCCAGCATCAGTTTATTGTGGACTATTTAAAGAACCTGCGCGATCTTGGCCTGGTTGAGGCCGCGGAAGAGCACCACACATATTGCTTCCACGTCATGGTTTCAGAGCGCTATGCGGAATGGCGCGAAACCCGGCAGCAGGCCACCCAGCTTTCGATGAATTAAGTTAGCCAGCACTGATACAAACCCGCCAATCGCGTGGCTGGTCCATAACAGCCACGCGAAGAATTATCCTGCCTCAGCTCCGGTTTCTTCCTGGTTTCTGCCTAAGCCGCTTTACATCCTTACAGTTTTGCATTTCTAATAGTTTCTTGCGTTTCATGGGAGATTACATGCTCATTCGGTCCACTGTTGTTCTGCTGGCCCTTTCTATCGCCGTCGGCAGCCAGACACCCCAGCAGCCAAAACCGGCCACTACGCCTGCGGCAAAGAAGGCAGCCCCCAAGACCTCTAAGAATGTGGTAAAGCCGACTTCAGCCATACTCCATACCACCGATGGTGAGATGAAGTGTGAACTGTTTCCGGACAAAACGCCTAAGACGGTGGCCAATTTTGTCGACCTTGCAACCGGAAAAAAAGACTGGGCCGATCCGGCAAGCCATCAGATACAGCACAACAAGCCTTTGTACGATGGCGTGATCTTCCACCGCACGATTCCCGGCTTCATGATCCAGGGCGGCGACCCTACCGGAAGCGGATCAGGCGACATTGGCTTTCAATTTGAAGATGAACTGCTGCCCGACCTGCCCTTTGACAAGCCGGGTCGGCTGGCGATGGCCAATCACGGTCCCAATACCAACGGCTCACAGTTTTTTATCACGGAAGCCACGCGGCCCAGCCTGGATCCGTGTTTGACCGAGGGAGGCTGCCAGAGGCCATGGGGACACGTGCCTCAGGGCAGTGGCTACACCATCTTTGGCCAGTGCGATGACGCTGCAGTTGCCCTGGTAAAACAAATTGCCAGCAAGCCCTGCACGTCTGGGACACCCTGCGCCGGTGCGAACAGCCGCCCGGTGAATCCAGTCAAGATTGAACGTGTTGAGATCTTTGTTGCCGGTAAATCCATCAATCCCATCAGCGCCCCCAAAAAAGCCGCACCGGCTTCCGGCGCGAAACCGAAAACCTCACCGAAGAAAGGAAACTAATGGCCCGACAGGCTGGTACGTACGCAACTTTCAACACTTCCGAAGGCAAGATCGTTTGCCGGCTCTTTGAAGCCGAAGCCCCCATCACCACGAAAAACTTCATCGACCTTGCCGAAGGTAAACGCGAATGGAAAGACGGCGTGAGCGGCAAGGGCGGCTCCGGCCCACTCTATAGTGGGACCATTTTCCACCGCGTAATTCCCAACTTCATGGTCCAGGGTGGCGACCCCAGCGGCACCGGCATGGGCGGCCCCGGCTACAAGTTTCAGGACGAAACCAAAGGCTCTCCCCACAAGTTCGATGTGGCCGGTAAGCTGGCCATGGCCAACGCCGGGCCGAATACCAACGGCTCCCAGTTCTTTATTACAGTGGCTGCCACTCCCTGGTTGACCGGCAACCACACCATCTTTGGCGAAGTGATCGAGGGCCAGGATGTAACGGACAAAATCGTCAATGTGCCCCGCAATCGCCAGGACAAGCCGGCAAAAGATGTTGTGCTGGAGTCGGTGACCATTGAACGCGTGGCCTGATCTCGGGGCGCCGGGTTGGAACTAACGGCTTGGAACTAACTAAGATCGTCGTTTTTATCGGAGCCTTTCTCCTGCTGCTTCTGGCAGGACGCAAGCTATCGGCAATGGGAGAAAGCTCCATTGCCGATACCGCGCGGCCAGACCCGCCGGATGATTCTGCAGATTCCGTGTCACCGACCCGGCGTGCACCCGCACTCACGGGCGCCGATCTTCCCTTTCCTGTCGCGCTGCCGCCAGTCCAGCGGCAAACCAATGGCGGATATAACCGCCCCAGAATTCTGAATTATTACTTCGGCAAAATTGATCTGGTGCAGGGGCCACCGGATCCCCGCGCATTTTGCGACGACTTTTTTATTACCATCCAAAATCCGGAGGATGACCACTCCTGGACGGTTCAGTACGTTGCCGCCACACCAGCCGGTCTTCAGCGGGAAATGGAAGCGGATTCCTCCTCAGCGCTGTATCTCGAAGCCCGCGTGGTGATTGTCTCCAGGTGGGATGTGCCTCTGATCCTGCAGACGGTAACGGAAGAGATCATGAAGCACTGGGTGGAACCGGACGAAAGTCTGATTCAGACTCCACCAGTAACAGACGTGGGATGAGCTTGTTTCTATCAATAAAAACCCGCCTTGCGGCGGGTTTTTATTGAATACAGTTCAGGTTAGCAGCCGATTACTTTCACCAGTTCAGCTACTGAATCCGCGCTCTTCTGCAGTGCAGCCTGCTCTTCGCTGGTCAGTTTGATCTGAATAATCTGCTCCATGCCGTTGGAACCCAGCTTGCAAGGCACGCCGACAAAGAGTCCGTTGATGCCGTACTCGCCTTCCAGATACACGGCGCAGGGCAGAATTTTTTTCTTGTCTTTGAGAATGGCTTCCACCATCTCCGTGGCCGCTGCGGAAGGCGCGTAGTAGGCGCTGCCGGTCTTGAGGTATTTCACAATCTCGGCGCCGCCATCGCGCGTGCGCTGCACGATCGCATCCAGCCGGTCTTTGGGGATCAGTTCGGTGATCGGAATGCCAGCCACCGTTGAATAGCGCGGCAGTGGAACCATGGTGTCGCCATGTCCGCCGAGCACAAAGGCCGTGACGTTCTCCACGCTCACATTCAGCTCCTGCGCGATAAATGTGCGGAAGCGAGATGAATCCAGCACGCCGGCCATACCGATCACGCGATTGCGGGAGAATTTGCTCAGTTTGAATGCGGCCTGGGCCATGGCATCGAGCGGGTTGGAGACCACGATCAGAATGCAGTTGGGAGAGTTAGCTACGACTTTGGCAATCACATCCTGCATGATTTTGAAGTTCGTATTCAGCAGGTCGTCGCGGCTCATTCCCGGCTTGCGGGCGATGCCGGCGGTAATGACCACAATGTCGGAATTCGCCGTGTCCGCGTAATCGTTGGTGCCAAGCACGAACGAATCGCGCTTCTCGACCGGCATGGCCTCCAGCAGATCCAGACCTTTGCCCTGGGGGATTCCCTCCAGCACGTCAATGAGCACTACATTTCCCAGTTCCTTGGAAGCGACCCAATGGGCCGCCGTGGCCCCAACGTTTCCTGCTCCCACAATAGTTATCTTTTTACGCATGTAATCCTTTCAGAGTAAGAGATATCTTGTTGATTCTTATCGCACGGCGGTCTTGTTTTGGGCCGCCATACTGGCAATGATGTGTCCGGCAAATTCGCTGGTTTTTACCTTGGTCGCACCCGGCAGAAGCCGCTCAAAGTCGTACGTAACCAGCTTTTGCAGGATCGTGGCTTCCATTGCGTTTTCAATCAGCCGCGCCGCCTCGCTCCATCCCATGTAGTCGAGCATCATGACGCCGGAGAGAATCACCGAGCCAGGATTGATGACATCCTTGTCGGCATATTTGGGCGCTGTACCGTGCGTGGCTTCGAAAATTGCGTGACGGTCACCGACGTTTGCGCCTGGAGCAATACCCAGACCGCCGACCTGAGCCGCACAGGCATCGGAAATATAATCGCCGTTCAGATTGGGCGTGGCCAGAATGTCATACTCCGCCGGACGCGTGATCACCTGCTGGAAGATAGAATCGGCGATACGATCATTGATCATGATCTTCTTTTTCCACGCGCCCTTGCCGTGCGTGCGATAGATCGAATCGAGGCAGAGCTTTACTTCGTCGTAAATCTCGCGTTTGAAGCCTTCGGATGCAAACTGAAGGCCGGGCTCGATCATCATGGCGTTTTGCTCATTGTTCAGTTTGGGATTGTTATCGAAGTTGTCAAGAATCCAGCTTTCCCGCTCTGTAACCACCTGGTCGCGGAATTCTTCGCGCGCCACTTCATAACCCCACTCGCGGAACGCTCCCTCGGTAAATTTCTGGATGTTGCCTTTGTGCACCAGCGTGACCGAGCGCCTATTATTCTTGATGGCGTACTGGATAGCCATGCGCACCAGCCGCTTGGTGCCAGTGATGGAAATCGGCTTGATGCCAATTCCGGAATCCTCGCGAATCCGCTTTTTGGTTCCGGCGAGCATCTGGTTATTGATGAAGTCGATTACCTTTTTTACTTCCGGAGTGCCTTCCTTCCATTCAATGCCGGCATAGACGTCTTCCGTGTTCTCGCGGAAGATCACCACATTGAGCTGCTCGGGATGCTTCACCGGCGAAGGCACTCCCTGGTAATAGCGCACCGGGCGAATGCAGGTATAAAGATCGAGCACCTGCCGCAGAGTGACGTTCAGGGAACGGATACCGCCGCCCACGGGCGTGGTCAGCGGCCCTTTGATGGCGATGTGCAAATCCCGGATTGCATCCACCGTCTGGTCGGGCAGCCAGTTTTCAAATCGCGTCCAGGCCTTCTCTCCGGCATAGACCTCGAACCAGTGAATTTTGCGCTTTCCGCTATAAGCGCGCTCCACGGCAGCGTCAAAGACGCGCACCGAGGCCGCCCATATGTCGCGACCCGTGCCATCGCCTTCAATGTAAGGAATGATGGGATTGTCAGGAATGTGCAGCTTGCCATCCAGAAAGGTGATGTGGCTTCCCTCTTTGGGCAGTGCATGGCCGTTGTAATGGGACGATGGCATGAATTCCTCCACAGATTAAAAACAGCAGAATAATGGAAACCTTTTACGGTACCATCCCCTGAGGCAGGGCGCAATCGTGCTCTTCGAAATACCGGCTGAAGATTTTTCGTACCTCGCGCGCGGTCTGGAGTAATTCGTCATGCAGTCCCTGGGTCTGCGCTCTTCCCAGTATTTTGCCGACCAGATCCTCGGTTGCCCTGCGGGCATGCTCTGCCGATGGCACTTCGGCGCGCGCCCGGCCCGTTACCAGGCGGACCACGTGGTCCGTGGTGCGATACAGCAAGGCGGCATGGCGCAGGACCGCAAAGGCCTGCGGTTGCAGCACCTCGGCATCACTCAGATGCGCAAGACGTGAATCGGTATTGCCAGGAGCGAATTTCGAGTGCTTCAGCATGAGCAGAGATGCAAGAAAATCGATATCGTAGAACCCTCCCGCCGCGAGCTTGAAGCTGCGCGCATGGCGATTGGATCTTTCGACCTTTATCCGCATCTCAGCCACCGCGCTGATGAAAGTTTTGCTGGACGCTAACTGTGTAATACGCTCGCGGGTGAGCGGCAGCACTTCCGCGGCAATATCTTCGCGTCCCGCGATAAAGCGCAGCTTGGTATAGGTAAGCGCTTCCCACGGCTGCGCCTCCTCCGTCAGATACTTTGCCAGCTGCGCGGGCGTAACCACCAGTTCGCCCTGGCCGCCATGCGGTCGAAGGCGGGAATCCACGGCGAAGACCGTGCCTTCTTTGGTATATGCGGAAAGAGCGTGGACCAGTTTTTCTGCCTTGCCTCGAGCATCGTCTTCTTCAATTCCCGGAGCGCGGACAAACAACAGATCGGCATCGGAGCTAATATCAAATTCGCAGGTTCCCAGCCTGCCCAGGGCAAACACGGCCAAAGCCTGCTGGCCTCCAGCGATCCTTAGTGCGCAGTCAATGACCGCATTGGAGATGAGTGTAGTCTCCAGCAGTGATTCATACACCGAACGCACGGCAAGCACGTCCTGCGCTGCGCTCGCAAAGACGCTGGTCCGATGAATCTGCCGCAACTCGGCCAGCACCTCTGCTCCATCCGGAGCGGAAAGGCCAGCAAATGGATCCAGTGTATAAGTGTCCGGCAAAATCCGGGTTGCGGAGTCTGGAATCCTATTCAGCACGCGGATTGCATCCGGATGGCGCACCAGCAGGTCCGTTAAATACTCGCTGGTCTCAAACAGCGCCACTGCCTGCTTAACCGCCTGCGGGTTTTCCAGCAAAGCAGAATACCGCTCCGGACTGGTGATGGCCGAGCTGAGAAAGCGATGCAGGCTTCTTCTTGCATGCAGGCCAGGCCCGGAACTTGAGACAATTTTTTCAAGGACAGGTGAATCCTGGCTTATGCGCTGCAGCAACTGGCTAAACGACAACTCATGGAGAGCAACGGCTGGCGACGGAGTGAGATGAGATGGCTCAGATTTGCTCTTTTCTTTCTGGCTGTGAATCACGCAATCATAAATCCGCGCCACGGACGCCATTCGCGACTTCAGGTGACCAGGAAAAGCCTCTCCATCAGAGAGATTTTGAACGCCGGCGTCAGCAGCCTGGCCGACAGCACGGCACAGGATCTGCATCTCATCTGAACTGGATGGCAACTGGTGCAACTGCTGGCCACGCTGCATCTGCAGCCGATGCTCAACCCGGCGCAGAAATTCATAAGCTACCGTAAGCTCGTGAAAATCCTGGCTGCTGATGTGCCCTTTATCGTGCAGCTTTTGCAGGGAAAATAAAGTCCCACCAGAGCGCAGCCACGTTTCCGCCCCGCCATAAACGCGCTGCAAACACTGGACCAGAAACTCGATATCGCGAATGCCACCGCGGTCCAGTTTGAGGTTCAGGGTGTCCGGCTCGCGCCTTACAGCGGCTCTGCGCTGCCGATGTGCACCGATTCTGCTGCGCGTGTTGACAGCGGTTTCCAAAGCTTCAAAATTGACCTCTTCCGTGTAGATAAACGGCTGGACGCCGCGGATGAACTCCCGCGCCAGTTCCAGATCGCCGGCGGAATACCGTACTTTGATCAGGGCCTGCCGTTCCCAGTCATGCGCCACATGGGCATAGTAGTTGAGTGCTGCCTTAAGTCCCACCGCTGGCTCACCTTCGCTTCCCTGCGGACGCAAACGCAGATCGATGCGAAAGACTGGCCCTTCATGAGTGACGCAGGAAAGAATTTCCGTGAGAAGCTGCGCCTGACGCACAAAGTATTCCCGCAGAGAGAGCGCGGAACTCTCCGTATCGGCATAAAGATAGAGCAGGTCAACATCAGAGCTGTAATTCAGCTCGTTGCCGCCCAGCTTGCCCAGCGAAAGAACACTAAAGCCGGCATTCGTGAGGCGGCCATTTGTGTCCTGATATTGTGGCGGCCCGTAACGCTTTTGCATCCGTGACTCGGCTTCCCGCAGGGCTTCTTCAATCAGTACGTCAGAAAGAGCCGATATCTCCGCAGTGGTTTCCGCCAGTGTGGCAATGCCCAGAACATCGCGCAATGTGATGCGTACATACTCGCGCTTGCGAAACCTTGCCAGCAGAAGCGCAACGTCGGTATCCATGGAGCGCGAACGAAAGCGGCTGAAGTTCCCGCGAAAGTCCTCGCGCGCCAGGGAACGCTCGAGGTTCTTCTCTCGGCCCAGCGAATGGATAATCTCCGCATTGTGAATCAGCGCTTCGCCCAGCCAGTAGCTGTAGCCAAAAATAGCGAGGATGTAATGCAACAGGGGCTTGTGCCGGGTGAACACGGCAAGAAGCTCATCATCGTGCAGACTGACGAGCCTTTCGAGAAGGTTGAGGGCCTGATCAGGATCGGGCGATTCCGCCAGCAGAGGCGGCAAAGCCGCACAAAGATCTGCAGGAAGACGCGCCGCAATGCGATCCAGATTGTACCGGGCCCGCTCACGCTCCCGGAAAAGCCCGGAATGAATGAGTTGCTCCAGCGCTCCGTTGTGCGTTTCCGGCATTCAGGGCCAGCATAGCAAATATCTTCCGGTTTACTTCTGTGCGTTTTAATCAGATTTCTTCAACAGCTGATTGCGATGTTTGCTGAGATCAAGGCCATCTCTTTCCCACGGATAAGGCTTGTCACCCATGACACCTTTCCACAGCACCTGGTTGAATGCCTCGGAATCGAGACGGTCTTCCTTGCTGAAATCGAATCCCTGGGTCTGCGCCGCCCACCAGGCGGCATCGTGCGCCGGACTAAAGGGAGCAGCATCACTGCCCTGTGCTCTGGCCGGAAGCGGGAGCTGGGTTGATCTCAGGGCCTCCGGTATGCGTGCGGTGAAGTTCCAGGAGGTTTGCGTTTTGGAAAACACCGGAGCCATGGGCGGCTGTACGGAGTCATTCAGTCCCATGGGCTTCATGCCCAGAACTTCTTCAATGGTGCGCAAAAAAGAGACGGTATTGAAGCGGTCCGATATGACCGCTCCCTGTTTCACATACGGGCCCACGATAAAAGCCAGACTGCGATGAGCGTCCACGTGGTCGGGACCGCCCTGAGCATCATCTTCAATCACAAAGACCAGAGTGTCGGCGGCGTACCGGCTGTGGGCCACTTTTTCCACCAGCAGCCCCAAAGAATAATCATTGTCCGCCATCTCGGTTTCCACCGTGTTCACGCCATCGATAGCGCTTCCAAAACTCCCGAAGTGATCGTGAGACAGGCGCACCAGCGAAAGACTGGGAAGATTTCCGTTCTTTTCATAATCGTCAAACTCGCGCTCCCACTCCTTCAACCGCCAGTAGTCGGCAATGCGCTGGTCGAATCCACGATAGTAAACGTCTGTGACTCCCTGCAGGCGCGGATTGTCCACGAAGGCGACCACGGTCTTTTCATCGGCGGGGTGACGAGAAAGCGTAGTCTCCGAAGAAGACTCGGTCAAAAAGAATCCATAATTGCGGATGCTAAGTCCGGCACGCAACGCCGAGTCCCAGAGGTATCCCGCGCCGATTGCATCTTCCGGGCCATCGGGGCCGGCAACATCGGCTGTGCCCGGCAGCTGGTCAGCGCCGTCCTTCAGCCCTTTGAACCGAGGATCGAGACGTTCTCTTTCCTGCTGCGTACCCGCACCCAGATTGATGCCTCGGTTTTCGCCTTCATAGTCGTAGGTAAATCCCCTGTTTGCATAGTGCACGACAATGGTTTTCTCCACGTTGTCAGTGGCGCGGGCCGTGGTTGACCAGTTCCAGCCAGTACCGCTGACTTCACCGCTGTCATAAAAGTTGTCCAGGGTCACAAACTGGCGCGCCAGATTGTGATGATTGGGCGCAATTGGCTCTTTAAAAAGCGTGATGGACGGGTCTCCGTTGCCTTTCTCCAGATCGCCGAGGACCTGATCGTAGGTCCGATTTTCTTTCACAATGTAAATCACGTGCTTAATTTTGCTGCGCAGAAAGGCAAAGACCGGATCAGGCGGCGCTGTCTGTTTCTGGGCGGAAAAATGATTGTTTTCTGCCACCAGTTCCGTAAGCCGATGCAGTTCATCTTTTCCGGGAACCGGCAGTGTCAGAAGCCCTCCCTTCACCAGTTGCAGAATGTACTGGTTGGCCGCACTGCAGGCAGCCACATCGCCAGACAGCGAATTGCGGCACCCTTTGGGATTTGGACCGGCGTTCGATTTTGCATTGGCTATATAGAGCATGGAGCCATCGGCGCTCACGCTGACGGAATCCGGATACCAGCCGGTGGGAATGAGCCCTTCAACTTTGCTGTCATCGGGGTCTTTATCGAGATGAATCACGGCAACCGAATTCGTGTCGCCGTTGGTTACATAAAGCGTGTGCTCGTCCGGAGAAAGAGCAAGGCTGTTGGGATTGCTGCCTTTGAAAGTGCCTTTGCTGGGAAGAATGCTGTCAGGCGCGGTGGTCCTGATGGTGGCCACAACGTGATCATGGGCCGTATTAATGATGCTGACTGAATCGCTGTTGTCTTCCGCCACGAAAAGCAGTGTCTGCGCCTTGTTGAGCAGGAGCTTATTGGGCTGGCCCTTGAGTTTGATGCGGCCCGCTACAGTGGGTGTGGGGGCCAGACTAAGGACCACGATCTCGCGGTCGCGCACACTCGAAACATAAGCTCGGTCATCCCCCTTAAACACCGTCCAAAAAGGAAACTCACCGCCGGGAACACCATGCTGTTTAGGATCGTTTTGTCCAGGGCGCAGGTCGAGTTCGCCGATCTTTTTCCGTGACGCAGGATCAACCAGGGAAACCGAATCGTTCTGATAATTGACGGCCAGCAGGCGGGTGCCACTCGCATTCACCGCCAGTCCGGCCACCGTGGGATGAACTTTCAGACCCAGGCCTTCACCATGGTCCAGCGCTATCGGCGGCGCGCTCTCAGTCCATTGGCCGGATTTGTTTTCAAAAACATGGATGTTGTCATTCACTCCGCCGGAGACATAAAACTCTCGCCCATTGGGGTCCCAGGCAATCCCTGCAAATGTATTCGCTACCTGAAGCACTTGTTTCTTCTGCGGCGTTTTTTGGCTGATGTCATAAACAAAAACATATTCGTTCGACAGCGCCGGCGCCGGCTTGCCTTTGGCATCGTTATTGCGATTAAAGCCACTGGTCACGACCAGCATAGTGTTGCCATCGGGACTAACAACGGTCGAAACCGGGTGATCGGCGGTGAACTGTGGAAGATCGGGCAGGTCAGGATTGAGAGACTGAAAAGCAGCGCCGGCCGCAGCCGTGGGCGTGATGCTCATGCCGGTGGGCAAGGGTTCGGGCTGGTATGAGGAATGGGGCTGCTCCTTCGTTTGCCCAAAACAGGAGAACATCAGCGCACAGAACAATACAGGCCATCTCAATCGTCTGAACATTTCCACTCCTCCAGTATTTATTTATACAAACCAACGCGGCAGCCGAAACTGCCGCGTTGGTTTTGAAACTTCCTGCTTACTAGAACTGGATACGCGCACCGATCTGGATCTGCCGGGGCGTGTACTGGAAGTTGCTGTTGGAGTTGGTAATCGTGTTAAAGGGTGATGACTTAGCTGCCGTGTTGGGATTGAAAAAATCCAGACACGGATTTGCCGCGCTGCAGCCTGCAGCTCCCGGAGGAGGCGGCGGCGGGTTAGCACCAGTAAAGCCAGTAAAGACAGTGTAGCCAGTATTGTTGATACCAGTAGCATTCTGCTTGTTGGCGATATTGAAGAAGTCACCGGTAACTTCAAGCTTGTACCGCTCTGTCAGTTTGAAATGCTTGGACAGGCGCAGGTCAGAAATCCAAAGCGTGGGGAAACGGAAGGTATTTTGCCCGAGGACGTCGATACGGTTCGGTCCGTTCGAACCATTGATACCGTTACTCAGACCGCCGGGTGCATTGCCGCTGACCCCCAGAGTATAGGGCAGACCGCTCTGTATCTGGTAAATCGGAGACATCTGCCAGTCATCCGCAACCCATTTCAGCAGACCGCTGTGCTTCCAGGGTGAAGTGATAATCGCATTCACAACGAAGCGGTTCGGAACATCGTACTGCGAGTTCCCCTTCTCCGCCGCAAAGTTTGCCGGATTCAGAACATCGTTCAAATCGTTAAATGTACTCTGATTTTGGCCAAAGTCCACGGCGTGCGAACGCGTGTAGTTGGCATTGAACTGAATGTTGTGGCTGAGACGATGACTGAGCTGCAGAACCAGAGCATTGTATGAGCTGTTGACCCCACTGAAGACTTCCGTTGTGGAGCCAAAAGCACTGTTGGGACGTGACTGAGCGGCACTGGCTTTCCTGAAAAGAGCTGTCGTGTAAGTGGGGGTCTGCAATGGACCACCATTGATTACCTGATAGGTAACGGTGCTGGGCCCCTGCAGGCAGTTAGGAGCGGAGATATTGCCTACGGACACGCCAACTCCGGTACAAATGTTGGTGTCAATAAAGCCAGGCAGCTCATGCCCAAAGCTTCCCAGATAACTGGCTGATACTACAGTGCCCCAGCCCATTTCGTGCTCGACTGTAAAATCCACCTGATGGATTTGCGGGGTTTGGAAGTGGGGAGCAAAGTACACAATGTTGGCTCCGCCCAGATTGAGTGACGGCGGGGCCGCGGGATTGACGATTTGCGGGAATACCGGAGCCGCCACGCCACCCTGTACGGCAGCCGAGTTAGCCCAGAAGAAATTCGACTGCCCGCCAGCCGTGCCTGTGCTGGTGAGGGCACTGAAAATGGTGGAATTGATGATGCGGCCATAGTAAAGTCCCCAGCCGCCGCGTATAACTGTTTTGCCATCACTGGTAGCACCCCACGCAAAACCTACACGAGGACCAATGTTGTTCTGATCATTGGGCAGCTTGCCCGTCTGAGGGAACAACGGATTCACCAGACCAGGGAACGCCTTCGGCAGTTGCTGGTACTCATAGCGGACGCCCAGCGACAGTGTAAGACGCGGGTGTATCTTGTAGTCGTCCTGCACAAAAAATGCGTAATCCTGAGTCGCGAATTCAAAGCCAAGCGGGCCAAAGGACTGGCTGTAATTGCTGTAGCAGGGCTTTCCATTGCAACCGTTGGGCTTGTTAAGGTCGGTGAAATAGTCCACCAGACTCTTTGCATTGTTGTTGTAGCTAAAGCTGCCAAACTGGGTGCGCAGGTTCTCTGAAAGGTCGTCCACGTGGCTGTAGTCAACACCATATTTAATGGTGTGCTTGCCATGTGTCCAGGTCATGGTATCGGCCACCTGCATACGGGTCTCATCCGGAAAAGCCGGGCGCTGCAGGAAGGTGGGAACACCCAGGGTGAATCCGCTGCCGGCGCCGTTGGTGATCGCAACCGAGGGCGGCAGTCCCAGCGGGTTGGTATAGCCCGCATGAGTCACAAAATTGTTTTTTTCGTAAGGAGTGGGCTGCTGAGCAAACTCAAACTCAAAATCACGTCCGTACTGGAAGCGGATTTGGTTGGCCAGATTCGAGGTAATAAAGCTGTCGAGTTTGGCCACGCCCCACGTATTCTTTACAAAGTCATCGCCAAAGCTGGCAATTCCGAGGGTATTGGTGGCCTGGGTCTGAATGCCCGCGGGCGAGTTCCAGCGCATGCGGTTAAAGCTGAACGAGGCATGATTTTTGGAATTGATGATCCAGTCCAGCTTGGGGTACACAATGTTCTGAATACCCGTGCGGGCTACCGGACCAAGAGTTGCATTCAGTGCGGCAAGGTCCGTCTTGTATGTTGTGGCGGCCTGGGCAGGGCTAACACCAAGATTTCCAGCCAATGTCGCAATCTGAGCAGTCGTGGGCGGAGCAAGGAATATGCCGGGGTTCTGCGCTACTCCGGTTCCGGGGAAATTACGGTGATGCCAGTCATAGGCAACGAACCAGAACAGTCTGTCTTTAACAGCCGGACCGCCGACTCCAAAGCCGGCCATTTTGCGCCAGTCGGTGGGCTTGAAATTGACGGAATTGAACCCTCCCGTGCCATTGGGCACATTGATCGCGGTAAAGGCGTTGGCCGCGCCCCAAACGTTGTCACGATCATAAAAATAGGTTTCACCGTGAATATCATTGGTGCCGCTCTTGGTGACAGTGTTGATCACGCCACCGGCGGAACGACCGTATTCAGCGGAATAATTCGAGGTGTTGACCTGAAATTCCTGCACCGCGGCTTTCGGGGTGGAATAACCAATACGCGTGCGTCCGCGCTCTTCGGAGAAAAATGCCTGGTTGTTGTCGGCGCCGTCCACGGTGTTGTTGTTCAAAAGAACACTGATACCGCGAAAGCTGATCAAACCAAAACCAGCGTTATTGCTGACTACTCCGGGGGTCAGGAGGGCAAAGTTGGACCAGCGTCCGCCGTTGATCGGCAGATTGGAAATAGCAGTCTGGTCCAGCGTGGGCGCAAATTCGGGTGAAGTGTAGTTGATCTGTGGAGCTTCGGCGCTTACTTCCACGGTCTCGGTGGCGCTGCCGACCTTCAGACGGGGCGAAATGTCGGTAATGCTGCCCACCTGCACGACTACGTTCTCCGCCTTGTAGGGCGCAAGACCGCTGCCAGCTTTGATGGTGACGGTATAGTTGCCAGGCTGCAGGCTGGCAACGCGGTAGCTGCCGGAATTGTCGGCTGTAATTGTCTGTTCGGCATTGGTGCCATTGTTATGCACCGTAATGGTGGCGCCGCCTACTACGGCTCCGGTGCCATCAAAAATCGTCCCGCCGATGGCTCCATCGGTCGTGGACTGCGCAAATGCTATTGCGCCAAATAAACAGATCATCAGCGCCACCATTAGGCCACGCTGCATCATACGCATTACTGTTGACATCGCTTTCTCTCCCCTGTATCGGACTTTGGTTGACAAACCTGGATCTCCCCTGGTAATTTTTCGTGCTCGTTAAAAAACAAACCCTTTGGTGTTTTTGCCTAGATTCAAGGCAAATCATGGCTTAACGTGAAAGCCTAGACGCTTTTTGTTTCTGCCATATGAAGAGTTTGTTAAAGTTTGGTTACAATAACCTTTTTTCGGTGGAAATTCAGACAAACACTACCACATACAACATGTGGATTACAAAGAGTTTGCAAGTATTTCTTAATTAAAACTTTCGAATCGATATTGCAATTAGCAATAAATCCAGATAATGATAGCCAGCGGTTGGTTTTGAGTTTAAATTGCCGTCTTTCTATCTTTCTCGGGAGGCTAAAGAAATTTTGCTGCAAGGCGTAAAAATCGTAAATATGGGGCTGAATGCACCGTCACCTATAGCGGCTTCGCGTTTGGCGCGCATGGGTGCGAGCGTCATAAAAGTCGAGCCGCCGTCCGGCGATCCTCTGCAAAAATTTGCAGCACATTGGTACAAGCAGTTGTGCACCGGACAAAGCGTGCGCGTCCTTGATCTTAAGGCGGAAGAAGGCCGCCGCAATCTGGACGCAATTCTTGACGATTCTGACCTTCTGCTGGCCTCATTTCGCCCTTCGGCGCTGGCACGCCTGAAGCTTGACTGGAAGAATCTGCATGCGCGCCACAAGCGGCTTTGTTTTACCGGAATCATCGGGTATCCTCATCCGCACGAAGAGCGCACCGGGCATGATCTCACCTATCTGGCGGATGCCGGACTGCTCTCGCCGCCGCAGCTGCCGCCATCTTTATATGCAGACCTGGCAGGGGCCGAACGCGCCGTCAGCCTGTCACTGGCGCTGCTCCTGAACTTTTCCCGCAAAGGAGAGCCGGGCTGCGGATGGGTCTCGCTGCACGAATGTGCACGCGACCTTGCCGAACCACGGAAGGCAGGGCTCACCATACCCGGAGGCATGCTGGGCGGGGGAAATCCGCTGTATTCCTTTTATCAGGCTACGAATGGCTGGATCGCTCTTGCCGCGCTGGAACCGCAATTTGTGGAAAAACTGCGTAGTGAACTGGGCCTGACAACCTCGAGCCGCGAAGAACTGGAGCGGATTTTCCGTACGCGCTCCGCGAAGCAATGGGAACACTGGGCGGAAGAGCGCGGACTTCCACTGGCGGCAGTCCGGTCCTGACTGGCCGAAACGCGGTATTTGGCCTCTGCTGTGCCTGACGTGTAGGATATTGAGCTTATGTTCCAGAACAATTTGCTGGCAGGAAAACGAATCCTCATCACCGGCGGGGCGACCGGCCTGGGAAAAAGTATGGGCAAGCGCTTTCTGGAACTGGGCGCTTCGCTCTGTATCTGCGGACGCCGCGAACAGGTGCTGGAGGAAGCCGCGGCCGACCTCAAAAAGACAACCGGCGGGACAGTCAAAACCTTCGTCTGTGACGTGCGCGATGCCGCGCGCGTGGAAGCGATGATCGAACACTTCTGGCAGGACGGCCCCATCGACGTTCTGGTAAACAATGCCGCGGGAAATTTTATCGCCCGCACGGAAGAGCTTTCGACAGGCGCTTTTGAAGCCGTAATCGGCATTGTGCTCATGGGTACGATTCACGCCACCATGGCTTGCGGAAAGCGCTGGCTCAAGGAAGGCCACAAGGCCAATGTGCTGAATATTTCGACAACATATGCCGAACTGGGTTCGGGGTATGTCGTCCCCTCCGCCATGGCCAAGGCGGGGGTGCTGGCAATGACTCGCAGCCTGGCCGTGGAGTGGGGAAATCGCGGCATCCGTTTCAATGCTATCGGCCCTGGAGCCATTCCCACGGAAGGCGCTTTTTCGCGGCTCCTGCCCCTGAAAGAACTGGAAGAGCAGGCGAGCAAACACAGTCCGGTGGGACGCTTCGGCACGCATGAAGAGCTGGCCAATCTGGCAGCCTTTCTTATCAGCGACTATGCCGGTTACATTAACGGCGAATTCATTGTGATGGACGGCGGCGCATTACTCAAAGGCGCTGGTTCCTTTAATCAGTATGGCGACAGTATGACGGAAGAGCAGTGGCAGGCAATCCGGCCCAGAAAAAAATAGTGCAGCTTTCATCGTCACATTCGTTCAGCCACGGCACGGCCTTGTTGTTTTCATGAAGTCTCAAATCGCTAAATTCATTATTGCCGCAGGAGATACCAGTCTCTTCCCTCGCGAGGGGCCGCCGGAGTTTGCTTTTCTGGGCCGGTCGAACGTGGGGAAATCCAGTCTGATCAATTCTCTGCTGGGACAAAAAATCGCGCATGTCAGTTCCACCCCAGGGCGCACACAGACCATCAATTTCATTGGCATCTACGACAAACCTACACAGCCAGAGCCGAAACTGCTGCTGGTGGATCTTCCGGGATATGGATACGCCAAAATCTCGCGTGAGATTTCGGCCGAGTGGCCCAAATTCATTGAGCCCTACATTACAGAGCGCGCGGCTTTGCAACTGGCGATCATTCTGATTGACGCCAATGTTCCTCCGCAGGCGTCTGACCGGCAGCTGACCGATTTCTTCCGCAGCATGGGCCGCGAGTTTCTGGTGGTCGCCACCAAGACCGACAAGCTTTCTGGCAATAAACTGCGGAATACGCTCGGGATGCTGGCCCGGGAACACGAGATCGACTCCATCCTGCCCTATTCCGCCAAAACCGGCGCGGGAAAGGTCGAGCTTTGGCGTCACATTTTGACGCGGGCAGAGAAGAGCCAATCCAGCTTTCAATAACCAGATTTCAATAACATGGACCCATTCGCGAAAAAGATGATTCAGGGTTCGCTGGCGTTTGCAGCAGTGATGCTGCTGATGTTTGCCGTGCTGACCACAATCTATGTTCATATGCGGCCACCTTGCTCGGAGAAGATTGTTGCAGAGCAAATTAGCCCTGGCGGGCGCTGGAATGCAGCGGTGATGGAGCGCCGGTGCGGAGAGAATTCTCCATTTCAAACCCATGTAAACCTGCGCAAAGCAGACGAACCGATTCAGCCCGGCTACTTTTCCGGCCGCAGCAAAGAGGGTGAAGTATTTCTGGTGGATCTGGACGCACAATCGGCCCCTGTCACTTTGCAGTGGATTTCCGAGCAGCAGCTTGTGGTACGGTGTGCGGCCTGCGCCAGCGAGGTCCGGCGGGAAGCCAAACCACGCTGGCACGATGTTGAGATTCGCTACGAACTGCGCTAACGCGCTCCTCCGCTGGCGGCCCCTGCAGAGTGCTGTTGCAGCCAGGCGCTCAGGCTGCTTTGCTGCTGGCTGCGATAGCTGATGCATGAATCGATGCGCTCCATAGTCTGCCGCAGCGTGCGCTCCGACGATGCCACCTTGTGCTCGGTGAAGAACTTCTGTACGTCATCACGCGAACCGGCATCGCAGAACGACCGGGTTGCGCCTACAATCGCCCCTCCGCTGGACAAAGTGAGCTGGGCTTCCACCTGCGGCCAGTGCGCTTTCACCCACTCCCATGCCACGCGATTTGTCTCCGGATTGCGGATCAGGTCTGCAATAAATTCTGCCGCATCCTGATTTCTGATTTCAGGTGAAACGATGATTTCCAGCCACTGCTGCGCCAGTTGCGGATCATGAAATGAAGCCAGCGCGCCAGCCAGGCTGTAAAACTGTTCCGGCGCGTTCCTGTGCCGCATGGCCGCCAGATACTGCTGAAACAGGGCGGAATCACCGTATGCCGCAGCGACTGAAAGAACGGTTGGGGCGATGCTGGGATCCACGGAATCCGGCTGCTCCAGATATTTCTTTGCCAGGGCAGTCGCTTTCTGAATGGTTTCCGGATCTTCACCGGGACCGCCCAGAATGCCAATCAGACTGCTGCGCAGGTTATGAACATCATCGGCTTCACCTGGAGAGGGCGCCCAGCCAATCTTTGCCAGCATGGGGCGAAAGTTGACGCGCACCCAGGCGCGAAATGCCTCTTTGTCGGCGCTTGTAAGAAGATAGTCATGGATCAAATTCAGAGAGCCGCCATACGTGCCGACCACACTATTTTCCGCATCCTGATTCAAAGCCGTGATCAAATCCAGATAATTGCCCACACTCAGCTGTCCCGCGCGCATCAGGGCCGACTGGTCCGCGACGAGAGAGATACGCTCCGCGGTGTTGAGCTGCGTCGTGGCCGCGGCGTCCACCTTCTGCAGCACATCGCCTTCATAACGGGTGCGGTAATAACCTGCCGCTCCGCTATTGGCAAAAACCCAGGATGCACAGCCAGCCATGGGAATGACCTGCTGCTGCCGGCTCAGCAACTGGCAGAAAGGTTTGGCATCACTGGCCTTGATACACACAGGGATGACCCAGTCTTCAGCCTTGCTGCCTGCCGCTCCCGGCTCAGAAAAAAACCGGGTCTGCGTGAGAGTGACTTCGGTCTTGGGCTGCGGCTTGCCGATCTTCGCGCGGCGTCTGTGACGCGCCGGCGCTGCTACCTGCGGCGCAACGCAGGATGATTTCACGCTGACCAGGGGGACTCCCGGCTGTGATATAAAGGCCGGCATGATCTGATCCACCCGGCGGCCTGAAGCCACGGTAATCTCCTGCCAGAAATCCTCAGCCGCGGCATTGGACCAGGCGAACTTTCGCAAATAGGCATTTACGCCACGCCGGAATACATCCGGCGTAACGTAGGCTTCCACCATGCGCAGCACCGCCGCGCCTTTCTCATACGAGATGCCGTCAAACAGCTCGTTGATTTCGTCCGGAGTCTCTGCCTGGGCGCGGATGGGATGTGTGCTCCGGAGCGAATCGAGGGCCATGGCGCCATTCGTGGCGCGAACGCCGTCCAGCGCGGCATTCCATTCCGGATGCAGGGCCTGCGAGGGTTTGAGCGCCATCCAGGTGGCAAAACCTTCGTTCAGCCAGAGGTTGTCCCACCATTTCATGGTGACGAGATCGCCAAACCACTGGTGCGCCATTTCATGGGCAAGCACCTCAAAAACCGCCTGATGAGAATTGACCGATGAATGCTGATCGTCAATAAACAACAAAGATTCACGGTAAAAAATGGCCCCGGTATTCTCCATGGCGCCAGCTTCAAAATCAGGCACACCAAGAATGTCGAGTTTACCGAAGGGATATTTAATGCCGTAGTACTGGTTGTAAAACTTCAAAATCTCCGCTGCATAACGAACGGCAACCGTCCCCAAAGGCTTTTTGTCCGGAGTGCCGCAGACGCGAATCGGTATGCCATCGGCCTCGCCTTCATTGCACGTAAAATCACCCACCGCCATTGCAACCAGATACGTGGACATTTTTGCCGTGGTCGAGAACTTCAGGGTGTGCTTGTCCGCGCTGGGCCCCGGAGTATCGGCGACGATACGGCCATTGGAGACAGCAGTATCGCCCTTGTCCACGATCAGCGTGATATCGAAGGTGGACTTGAACGCGGGTTCATCAAATGAAGGAAAAGCGCGGCGCGCATCGGTGGACTCAAACTGCGTGGTGGCGTAGTTCCTGAGTTTGGTTTTGGCAAGATAGAAGCCGCGCAGCTTGTCATTCAAAATCCCGGTGAATCTGATGCGGATATTCGCCGGACCGGGCATGAGCTGGGCAGGCGCAGTGAGCGTGGCCTGCTCTTTGGGAGCATCAAAGTTGATTTTGGCTTCCTGTACGCTGCCGCCCTGCTCAATCGTGGCGCTCTGAAACTCCAGCTCGGCAGAATTCAGGGTAATGGAATGCACAGGATTCACGATCTTCACCTGAATGGCGGCTTCGCCGGCGAATGTGGCTTTTTGGAGATCAGGCGTAAATGTCAGACTGTAGTGTTCAGGAACAACATCCTGAGGCAAGCGCTGTGCCAGCGCCAGGATCGGCAGCAGGACCAGTGAGATTAAAAGTATCCGTCTTAAAAAAGCCATGCTTCTCCTCAAAAAATAAAGGCCTTAAGATTGCATACATCCTATGTCATTGCCAAATCAAAAGCACCTGGGCGTTTTGCGCAGGAACTGGCATTCTTCGCCCGAAGTGCTAGACCTACAGATTTCTATCTGGAAGTATCTCAATCACTCGCAACATGAATGAAGAATGCAGATATTACCGCCAAGCCAAATGGTTTAGACGATCCAGATTATAAAAGGCCACAAAAACAAAAAGCCTCAGACTGAGCTGAGGCTCTTGCACACGGATGTAAAAAACTCACTTGTTGACGGTCATACGGTCGTAAACGAATCCTGCCGCACCACCTGCCAATGCGCCAATTCCGGCTCCCTTCCCCCCTCCGGCCAACGCGCCGATCGCCGCGCCAACACCAGATGATCCGGCCACAATTGCCACCGATTTTTCGGTGGAGCGATGGCGACGCACTACCGGCTCACTGGACGCAGACGCGCTGCTGGTCGTCGCCGTGCTGCTCTCTCCGGCAACCGCGCGCGAACGGCGCACCAAAGCAGGTTGTGAAGCCGATGGCTGCCCTGCGTCACTGGCTGAAGCCGTCGAATTGGCCGGCTGGGACATAGTTTGGTCCGCCTGCGCGGGCGGATGCGGAATCGCAAACCACGCAACGGCCGAAACTGCGAGCGCCGTAATCAAAGACGCCAAAATTGCGGTACGAACTACTGGGGACTTCATGCTTTTTGCCTCCGGGCAGATTCCCTGCCACTGCCGAATCGTGATTGCAGTTCGGAAGCCAACTATTAACTAACTGAAAAATAAGGCACTCAGACATGAAGATGAGTAAAGAATGTAATTTCTTCTGCCTCACCGTGCAGAACCGACTTAGGCCAAAGACCTCACACCAGCATGCCCCTGGGGCATTGCTCTTTGCTGCTTGCGGCAAAGAGCAATGCCGGGCCTGTGATGATCGTGATGAACTCAATGGTGTGAATAGGGCGATTTGTTCGGCACAACCTCGATTAACTGCATCATGCCACGATCTTCATGAATAAGGATATGACAGTGCGTAACATACTCACCAGTGAAATCGACGAAGCGGCTGCGCATCTTAAACCAACCAGGAATGGTCTCAGTACACGTCGGGGTTTTTCCGGTGGTGCATGTCGTATAGGGCTGAAGTTCGGCTGGACACTGGCTGAGTACGGTGCAGGAGGTTAGCGTGATCTGCTGCGCGCTGGGGATCGCGAACGTATCCCACCATATCCAGGGAGCCTGAGGCTGGAACTGTGGACAGGGCTTGAACGTCGATGGATCATTGGGATTCACATAACACGGGTTCTTAGGATCTTTCGCTTCGGGCCGGTTGGGTTCGAACAGTGCGGTGATCTGGAAAGGGTTGATGTGGATGTGGAACGGATGTGATTTATCGTTGGCCAGATTGCTCACCGTCCACTCTTCAGCGGTATCGAGCGTCATGGCCGCCTGTACTTTGCCGTTAAAGGGTATGCCGTTGATCGTGCTGTTACCCGCGCCAAAGGCCATGGAGCGTTGCGCCCTAATCTCGTTCGGTTTTACGTCAGAGAGGTAAGGCGGAAAAGCGGGGAAGTTATTGTCGGGAATAAATTCCATCGCCGGACTCACCGGCGAGCCGCTGACATTAACGGCCAAAAGAGGACTGGGGGGATCCGGAGCACCCGTCGATCCCTGCGTGTAGAGCGCATCATTCCTGACCACGCACAAGGTATAAATGCCCGTCTGGGCCGGGGCTTTGACCAGAATATCGGCGCGGTTTCCGGGTGCTACATTGAACGCCGCATCCACGGTTCCAACGTGCTGATAGTTCCAGAGGTTGAACTGCACGCCGTCCTGTGCTATCTGCCGCCACTGCACCGGCGAAGGTGCGGGCGGTTGCGTCGCGCTGCAAGGTGTGGACGCCCCCCCTGCGGGCTGGACCTGAAAGTATATAAACTGGACGGCATCGCGAAATGCGCCGTTGATGATGCGCCACAGTTGCACTTCACCCGGATTCATGCTGACCACGGGTTGCTGGCGTCCATTGACGGAGAGGCTCGGCCTGGGTACAGAGCCCGGACCGGTCGTTTTGGGGTTAGTCAACGGGAAGGGATTCGATGATATCTGCTGGATCATCATTACCTTTTCGGTCTTTCTGAAATTCTCACCGTAGTATTTCACCAGATCATCATCGTATTGCCCCTCAATGATGAACGCGCCGGTCATACCGTTCGCCACATTGAGCGCGGTCGAGCCGTGCTTGTGGGCGTGATACCAGTGCGTTCCCGGCGCCTGGCCCATGATCACCACCGGGCCAGAAGGATCCACCGGATTCGGCGCGCCATATTTGGGCAAAGCGAAACAATACGGATAAGCGCCTATCTGATATTCCGGCCACTTTCCTTCGCGAATAAGCTTGTCGTTGACCGGCCACAACTTCATGCTCGGGGGCAAAGCGCCATTCACGCCCTGATAGGGCGCGGTCGCATCGTATTGCTGCAGCAGTCTGCGCTGCAGAGACTGCCACTGGAGCGGCATCTGGCTCCACGACGCGGGCGAACCCTGTTTCTCGCACTGGGCAAAGAACTGCTGGAAGATGGAGTTCGTCTCGCGTTCGGCAGGCTGTGTTATGCCGTTAACGCGCAACACCGGGCGGATGAATTGCAGAATGTTGTCACCCGTTGTGCTGGGTGTGGTGTGGGTTCCGTGGAAGTGCAGATTGGAAGTGCTCGAACCGTGCAGGCAATTGGGGTAGGTATCCCCTCCGGCCGGCCCCGACTTACTCGATGTCGTGGATGTGCTGGTCGTGTACTGGTCGCATCCCGATGTGTTCCCCTGCTCAGCCTGATCGAGGGATGAACCGTAATTATTAATGTTGACATCATTGAAGAATGAGATTTCCACCAGGTCACCGACGCGTGCGTGCAATGTGGGGCCGGGCAAGGGCTCCGGCCCGTTCGGGAATGGCGTGCTCGAAGGGTTCGTGGTGCTGTAGCCAGTAAAGACACGCAGATACTGCGAGGCGCAACGGGAGTCCCCCGGATCGCCCCACAGCGTACGGGTGCCATCCGTGACCTTGAGTGTGGCCTTGAGTTTGCCGGTCGTGCCGCTCGAAATTTCGGGTATTGAAATGAACGGTTGCTGCGGCGGCGGGCAGGAAACGATTTTTGGAGCGGCCGACGCCTGTGCCGGGGGCTTTCTGCCGGCGGTTCCCTTTGCACTCATGCCAGTCCCGGCTTTGACAGGCGTAGTCGTCGTCTGCCCTGCCACGGACAGGCCAGCGATCAGGAACAGGGCAACAGCGACGCATGCTCCACGGCGGCAATCGAGTCTCCGCCGAAAGCGTGGAGGCAAAAATCCTTCCTGCTTCTCTTTATCAGAACTTTTACACATCGTCGTCATACGTTCTCCTGACTTTTGCATGTCCTGTAAACATGCCCGTTGAATGGAAAATGTCTAAAACCGCCTGAGCGCTGCTTTTGCGGGCCATCAGGAGACAATGATCGTTCCGGTTGGTCCAGTCGGGTTCAGTGAATCCACATAAGTGAATGTACCCGTAACCCCCGGAACAAAATTCGTGGATGGCGAATTCGGAGCGATCTGGTTGGCCATGAAGTACGTGGTGTTCAGGGTGCCATCACCGTTCTTCAACGCCGGCCAGTGCGGATTGCTGTCATTGTTGGTCCAAATGATTACATCACCAATCGCGACATTGGTGAGGGGCGTAGGGGCGTAGTTATATCCCGTCCCGGATGCGTTCTTGTCGATTGTGATCGGCCAGGTAAACGGCATGAGTAAATTCCTCCACAAATATTGTGAGAACGGCCATGTCCATGAATGTTCGAGCTTGGCAATAAAATGTCGGATATAAAGGTTTGCTTAAGTGCTCCCTTTCGAAGGAGTGAGCAATGGACAAAATTCAATCGGGCAAGTATCGGCAATAAACAAATTATTGTCAACAGTAATTGTATACAGGTTATTGACTAGTTCCGGATTGGGAAATTCGTGAATTCAATAAGCAGGACGCGAGGCCTCGGCCATTTTTCCTGATTCCCCTGGGGGCGCCTGGGTGAATGGAATGGCTTGACAGCCTTTCCGAGTGCCCCTTAGACTGCGTTTCCGTTGTTTTTGAGAGAAAGGAAACCACTTGAAACTCAGTATCGTACGATTTTTGTTTGTAACTATCCTCGCGCTGTGCGCGATCAGCTCAGGAGCCCAGATGTCCAATCCTTATGGTCCACCCATCAGCGTAGAGAATGCAAAAAAAGCCGCAGCTGCCGCTTTGGCTGAAGCGCGCAAAAACAACTGGACCATGGCCGTGTCAGTGGTCGATCCCAACGGCACTCTTATTTATTACGAAAAAATGGACAACACGCAGCTCGGCAGCGCCGATGTCTCTATTGCCAAGGCGCGCTCCGCGGCAAGATTCAAACGCCCCACCAAGGCCTTTCAGGACGCACTGGCCACTGGCGGCGCGGGACTGCGCATTCTCGGAATTGAGGGCGCCGTGCCGGTTGAAGGTGGAATTCCCCTCATACAGGATGGCAAAATCGTCGGCGCGATTGGCGTATCCGGCGACAGCAGCGACCATGACGGTATCTGCGCTACGGCGGGAGCGGGAACCATTAAATAGAAAATGGATGCAGAGACGTGGCCACACGGCCACGTCTCACTCCTGATTCTGTCTGGCTTTAACTACCTTTTCTCTTTATTGATTTCTATCGGACCGGTTTCCGCCGATTTTTGATCGTCTGTTTTCGGCAGATCGCAGGTAACTGCAGGTGATATACCGGTTGGCGACATAAGCTCGCCGTGCGGGCCAACCTGAACGGCGCTGGCGCCAAAGTCGGTTTGCGAAAGCGAACGCAGGACTGGCAGAATACGCATCGCCAAATCAATCTTTGGCCCTCCCGGCTTTTCCTGCTTCACCGGATAAGCGCAGCCTCCCAGAAACGTCCCGTCCGCTCCGAGGTGCGCTTCCAGAATGGTGGAAAGCCCCGTCTCTCCGCTCATATTGAATGGACCATAGGTAGCAAAGTTTCCCAGAGAATAGGCAATGAGCCGGCCTTTGTAGATTTCCATTCCGCGCACCACGTGCGGACCGCTGCCGAGCAAAAGCTGTGCTCCGGCATCAATGGCGGCGTGAGTAAAGCGGCGCAGGTCGCCGCGATTTTCGCCCAGAAATTCCTCTTCGCCCTGAGGAACATGCTGGTGAGTCACGCCTTCCGCCCCGCCATGGAACGTAACGATAACCAGATCAGCCTCTTTGCTGGCGGCAGTGATCGCGGCCAGTGTGTCCTCAAGATCGAGAAAGTTATACGCGCCGGGATATGTGGCAAACGAGATGACCGTTACACGCCTGCCCTTTGCAGCAAGATTTGCAACGTCACCTATGTCGCCCGAGTGAGCAATGCCCTGCTCCTCAAGCGCGCGCCGTGAACTGACGCGCCCTTCGGGGCCAAAATCAAGGGCATGATTGTTGGCCAGACCCATCACAGTGAAGCCCGCGGCCTTGAGATGTCTGCTGTAACGCGTGGGGACACGGAAGGCATAGCATGTCCCTTCGCGCTTGCCCTTGCATTTGCGCGACTCACCGCCATCCATCAGCGGCCCTTCCAGATTGCCGAAGACCACATCGCCACGCTCCAGCAGCGGCGTGACCTCGCGCAGGACGCCGACGCCATCATTCGGCGGAAGGTCACCACCAGTAACGTCAGGAAACGTGGTGCCGAGCATTACGTCTCCCACTGCGGTAATCACAATTTCGGTGCTGGTGGCCGGAGACGGGGCTGGTAGCTCCTGTTTTGGTTGTGGTTCCTGCTGAGGCAAAGGCTGAGGCGTGCTACCGGGCTGCTTTGGCGGTTCCTGCTGAGATTGTGGTTCCTGTTTTGGCTGTGACTCCTGCTGAGGCGTTGCGGGCTGGGGGTTGTTGCCGGGTTGTTGCTGAGCGACGCTGGCCAGCGCCATGCATAACAGAAAAAAAACAGCTGCCAGTGAGCGTGATGTACTGCGTGGGAGCATAGAAAGCCGATTATCGCATGTCTCGCATCAGTACCTCACCTCCGGCAATTACGCCGACACAGCGGTCCCATGCGAACCAGTAAGCTATTTCTCGGTAGTCCTTGACGTCGAAAACAGCGAGATCGGCATCTTTGCCCGCTTCCATGCTTCCCTTGCGCTCCTGAAGCTGCAGAGCGCAGGCGGCGTTGATGGTGCTGGCGGCAATGGCCTCTTCCGGCGTCATCTTCATGTGGGTGCAGGCCAGCGAGACGACGAAAGCGATGCTGGGCGTGGGCGAGGTGCCGGGATTGAAATCCGTGGCCAGCGCGACCGGCACGCCGGCATCGATGAGGCGGCGGGCATCGGGAAATTCCCGGTGACCAAGAAAATAACTGGCTCCGGGGAGCAGCGTGACTACGGTATCGCCTTGCGCGAGCAGCGCCAGGTCTTCAGGATGGATGCAATCCATGTGGTCGAGCGAAGCGGGCCGGTGGTGCAGCAGCGGGGCAAGCTGGGAAGCGGTGAATTGCCCAACATGCGCGCGAACTCCGAGACCGTGACCGCGCGCCGCGGCAAAAATCTTTTCCGACTGCTCCAGGGTGAACGCGCCGCGCTCGCAAAAGACGTCCACAAAAGCAGCCAGTTTACGGCTGGCCGCCAGGGGCACGATTTCCGCACAGACCTTTTCGACGTACTGATCGCTCTTGCCGGCAAATTCCGCAGGCACAACATGGGCCGCCAGCAGCGTGGGAACAATTGTCCCCGGCCAGCGCGATGCCGCTTCGCTGAGCGCGGCCAGAGACTTGATTTCGTCTTCCGTGGTGAGTCCATAACCGGACTTGGCTTCCACCGTGGTAGTTCCCTGCCGCAGCATGGCGTCGAGAGCAACACCGGCCTTCTGCGTCAGTTGCGATTGTGTAGCCTGGCGGACGCCGGCTACGCTCGAGCGAATTCCGCCGCCGCTGGCGGCAATCTCTTCATAGCCCGCACCGGCAATACGTTTGGAAAAATCCACCAGTCGCGGCTCCATAAAGACCGGATGGGTATGCGAATCGATCCAGCCGGGAATCACTACTTTCCCACCGCAATCAATCTCCCGCAGTTTGCGCTGGTTCTTTTTGAGCCAGGGGTGGCGCAGGACCTCCGCCTGTGTTCCGGCGGCAATGATCCGACCTCCGCCGCAGAGGACAGCGGCGTCCTGAATAAGGCCGATTTGCTGCAGCGCAGGCCCGCGACGCGGACCGGGACCACCGGACATGGTGAGCAACTGGCCGATATTGGCCAGCAGAAGGTATGGCGATGGGTGCGTGGATGGCAAGGTATTTTTATGCGATTGAACTGATCAATCTTGCGGCTATGTGTATTCGATTGTCACTTGGAACCGATTTAGCCCTGAGCTGTATTCATACGCCGTCAGCGTCGGGATTCTTCGCGCTTCGCGCTCAGAATGACAATCCCCGCTAGTTTAATCTTTCTCTTATTGGTTTTCCTCTCGGAACCAGCGGTGCTTTCACCGCTTTGCGTTCGGCGAACGTGAGAGCCTCGTCATATCCGGCATCCACGTGGCGAACCACACCAATGCCGGGATCATTCGTGAGCACGCGCTCGATGCGACGGGCCATGGCGGCAGTGCCATCGGCCACGGTTACCTGTCCGGCGTGGAGTGAGTAGCCAATCCCCACGCCGCCGCCATTGTGTACCGAGACCCAGCTGGCGCCACTGGCGGTGTTCAGCAGGGCATTCAAAATCGGCCAGTCGGCGACCGCGTCGCTGCCGTCCTTCATGCTTTCGGTTTCGCGATACGGAGAGGCCACGGAGCCGCAGTCGAGATGATCGCGCCCGATCACAATGGGGGCTTTGAGCTTGCCTTTTTTCACCAGGTCGTTCATCGCCAGTCCGAACTCGGCCCGTTCGCCATAACCGAGCCAGCAGATGCGGGCCGGCAGGCCCTGGAAGCGTATGCGTTTGCGGGCCAGCTTGATCCAGCGGTCGAGGATGCGATTTTGCGGAAACATCTCCAGCACCAGATCATCAGTGATGGCGATGTCCGAGGGTTCACCGGAGAGCGCCACCCAGCGGAATGGCCCCCGGCCTTCGCAAAACAGCGGGCGGATGTATTCCGGCACAAAACCGGGAAAATCATAGGCGTTCTTCACGCCGCGCTGGAAGGCGAACGTCCTTATATTGTTGCCGTAATCAAAGGTCACGCTGCCCATTTGCTGCAGACGCAGCATGCCCTCCACGTGGCGGGCCATGGAATCGAGCGAGCGCTCCAGATAAGTCTGAGAATCGCTGCGGCGTAAATCAAGCGCCTGCTGCAGAGACATTCCACGGGGAACATAACCGTTCAGGGGATCGTGCGCCGAAGTCTGGTCGGTAAGAATGTCGGGCAGCACGCCACGCTCGGCCAGCTCGGGTATCACGTCGGCACAGTTGCCGACGAGGCCGACCGAGACTGCCTCTTTTTTGCGGACTGCATTCTTCAAAATGCGCAGCGCTTCGTCGAGGTTATTGACCATGAAATCGCAATACCCGGTCTTCAGCCGCTTCTTGATGCGCTCGGCGTCCACATCAATGCCCAGAAAACAGGCGCCGGCCATGGTGGCAGCAAGCGGCTGAGCGCCACCCATTCCGCCCATGCCGCCGCTCACGATCAGCTTGCCGGCGAGATCGCCGCCAAAATGCTTTTCCGCCGCAGCACAGAAAGTCTCAAACGTTCCCTGGACGATGCCCTGCGAGCCAATGTAAATCCACGAACCGGCGGTCATCTGGCCGTACATCATAAGGCCGGCGCGCTCCAGTTCATTGAACTTTTCCCAGTTGGACCAGTGCCCGACCAGATTGGAGTTGGCGATCAGCACGCGGGGCGCGTATTCGTGGGTGCGGAAAATTCCCACCGGCTTGCCCGACTGGACGAGAAGAGTCTCGTCGTTTTCGAGCGACTTCAGCGACCGGATGATGGCGTCAAGGCACTGCTGATTGCGCGCGGCCTTGCCAGTGCCGCCATAAACCACCAAATCTCGCGGACGCTCGCCCACTTCTTCATCCAGATTGTTCATGAGCATGCGCATGGCCGCTTCCTGCGGCCAGCCTTTGCAGGAGAGCTCATTGCCGCGAGGAGCTTTCAAGGGCGGGAGAAACGTGGTTTGAGTTTCGGTTTCTACGGGCATAGCGAAATGGTAGCAAAATTGGCGGGAAGAAGCAGTCAGCAGTCAGCCATCAGTTTTAAAACTGGGGGGGACCGTGGCTGGGCTGACTGCTGAATGCTTAGGAGCGAACGCTTTATCTATTTCTCTTCCGGTTCGCTCGCGGATTGGGTGAGCGTGACCGCCTGCGCCCTGTACTGTGTGGCCTCGAACAGGGCCACGATTTTTACCTGCATGCCGACTGCGAGTTGCCGCGCGGATTCGACTTGTGAGGGCAAAAAGTGGATTTCATAGTTCCGCTCATCGGTTGCATTCTGTATCGCCAGCAGGCCGCGATGCATATCCAGATAGGTAATCCTGCCCAAAAAGGTGAAGGCTGAGCCGGGCGCGGCGATAATTGCGATTTCGCGCGCCAATCCGCGGTTTGCGCTTCGTGGAGAAAAGCTCACATGAACGAGCGATCCCTGCTGGACATCCTGCAGCCCGCCGGGACGGTCGCCACGAACAATTCTGGTGTCCTTGTCGATGGCAAAATGAACGGTAGAGGCATTGATGCGGTCGCGCAGATCGACTGTCCCGCGACGGGCATCGACTTCAACTACCTGGCCTTCGGCATCGGCGGGAAGCTCGGCTACGCCGGCACGAATGTTTCTGGCGAGAATGCCGTGGTGGTCGGAGTCAAGCATGGTGTCCACGTAAACGCGCTCGCCTTTTTTGAGCGCCGCCCAGGTCGTCTCGGCGCCGTTGCGAAAGATGTGCGTGCGCTCGTCAAAGGCTACAGTCCATTTGCCGCCGCCAAAAACTTTGATCGTCATGTGATTGCGGACGCGGTCCACGCCAGTAATCACGCCGCCCGCCAGAGTGGTGATTCCCTCGGGAAGCGGCGGTGGATCGAGTACCGGATCATGGCCGCCGGTGGCCGAGCTGTCGAGGATCTCGGTCCTGGGCTGAGCTGGCGACGATGATTCAGCAACCGGAGCAGCCGGTGTGCCGCCGGGAGCGGCCGCGGTCTGGCCAGCCGCAGGCGGCTGATTCGACTGCGACCACAGGGAAAGCGCGAAGAAACTGATGAATATTGCCAACAGGGGACGATGCATAGAGCTTGCCAATATCTTCTCCACTGGGTTGGATGCAGGCAGCAGAAACTCAGATGGCGGAGCCAGGATATCTGCCTGTAAACAGTGCCCAACCCGCGAATGCCCGCCGCCATCCAAGCAAAAAGCAGAGCTACTGCCAGCGCGTCTGCCGGGGTAAGGTGACTTTCATGCAGAGTCTTTCATTTCGCTTTAGGGTCGCAGCTATATTTGCACTGCTGGTCTTGTTTTGTCTGACTGCTTTGCCAGCGCGCTCTCAGGATCTGCATCTGCCTCTGCCGAAGAAGAGCAAGTACACGCCGGTGCAGCAGCTCAATCGCGATGGCGTGCAGGCGCTCAAAAAGCACAATATCGAAAAAGCCAAAAGATTGTTTTACAAGGCCTATCTTATCGATCCCAATGATCCGTTTACGCTGAACAATCTGGGCTACGTGGCGGAACTGGAGGGCGAGGTCGACCGCGCTCACCGTTATTACGATCAGGCCCAGGCTGGTACGTCAGAGGCCGTAGTGGATAGATCCACCGAGGACACCGCTCAGGGGAAAAAGGTCTCTGATATTGCCGGGCGTACGCAGGAAGGGCCGCTCAAAGTGAATGAGATGAACGGTGAGGCCATTACCCTGCTGGCCAAAGACCGTGCTCCGGAAGCCGATGTAATCCTGCAGCAGGCGCTCAGGATGGATTCCAAAAATCCATTCACCCTCAACAATCTGGCCTTTGCCCGCGAAAATGAGGGCGAACTGGAGCAGGCGCTGCGCTATTACAACGATGCCGCCAGGAGCGGCTCACAGGACAAGGTGGTGGTGGCGCTGAACAAAGACTGGCGCGGCCGGCCCATCAGCGAAGTGGCGGCGCGGAACGCGGACAAAATCCGCCGCGAAATGGAGAAATCAGAGGATGTGGACGCGCGCGTGGCGCGGCTGAACCTGCGCGGCGTCTCGGCGATGAACCGCAATGAGCGCAAAGCGGCGCGGGAAGACTTCCAGCAGGCCTATAAGCTGGATCCATCGAATTCTTTCACCATCAACAATATGGGCTACCTTGCGGAACTGGAAGGCGATCGAGAGACGGCGCAGATGTACTACGAAGAAGCCAAAAAGGCGCGCCATGCCAGCCTGAAGGTCGCAATGGCAACGCGTCCGGAGGTGGAAGGGCGTCCCGTGGGCGAGGTGGCGGAGCAGAGCGATGCTCTGGTGGAATCCCGTGTGACCGCCGATGCCGAAGCGAGACGCCGTACCAGCGGCATTCCCGCACTCAGAACCCGCGACAATAAAACGGTGGTGGACAAGCCAAACAGGCAGCCGTAGACGATACACCTATTCACTGCGGAATACCGTTCCCACGGGCCCTTTTCCCTTCCCAATCTTTGGCGCGGATTTGAGCGCTGCTCTCACGTATTCCTTTGCAGATTTCGTGGCGCTGGCCAGATCATGGCCTTGCGCGAGGTTGCAGGCCAGGGCAGTGGAGAAGGCGCAGCCGGTGCCGTGAGTGGAACTGGTAGAGATCTTTTTTCCGGTAAACAGATTTGTATGCTCGCCGGAATCCATGCTGAGAAAGTCGGCGGGCGGATTCAGGTGTCCTCCGGTGATAACCACGTTCGGCACGCCCATCTGATGGAGGCGCAAGGCGGCAGCGTGCATGTGGTCTGTTGTGTGTATTCGTATGCCGGAAAGCGCGGCGGCTTCATCAATATTTGGCGTGATGACACTGGCCAGTTTCAGCAACTGGGTTTTCATTATTTGGACGCCTTCTCGCGTGAGCAAACGCGCTCCGGAAGATGAGATCAATACTGGATCCAGAACGACTGCGTTAAATCGGCGCACTTTTAAAAAAGCAGCCACGGCTTTGGCGGCCTCCGCCGAACCTAACATGCCGATCTTGACTGCGTCGATATCACAATCGCCGGCCAGCTCTTTGAGCGTCGCGGTGATAATTTTTCCGCTCACGGGAACCACACGACGGACGCCGAGAGTGGATTGCACCGTAAGCGCGGTAATGCAGGTGAGTCCGTAACAGCCGTAGGCGGCAATCGTTTTGATGTCGGCGGTGATCCCGGCGCCGGAAGAGGGATCATAACCGGCTATCGAAAGCACAATCGGCGGGGCCATGATCGAGGCTACAGCGCCCGCCCGGGCACGATCTGTACTGCTTTGTTATTGGCAAATGTCACGGTCACCGGCTTACCTGCATTGGCATATTCGATGGTGCGGTTGCCATACTCGCCGGAGGTGATGCTGGCATTGGTCCCCAAAGCGAAACCGGCCTGAATCTCGCTCATTCCGTTTTTCACTTCGTGGTGATCGATGGCAATCCAGACTTCTGCGGGCCAGTGTTTATACAGATCGTGGGGATCGTCGATGAAGATCTCCTGGTTCACAGTGAAGTCATAACTATCGCCCACTGCCGTCCCAATGGAAAAGGCGTACTCACCCGAACCGTCTGATTGGCGAAACACGGCCATGATTTCATACTTCACCACCACAATCTGGCCAGGATGCAGTGCAGCCGGCTCCCGCTGCAGCACCACGTCACGAACCTCAAGTTTTTCAAGTGGCGCGAGCAAACCCGCTTTCGCCCGCAAACTGGCCTGGCCCGCGGAGTAAGGGTAATAAGCCAGAGCATTCCCCGCGGACACCCAGATCGTTTTGCCGGCCAAATCTTTCTTCGCTGATTTCAGGTCCCAGGAATAGAGCTTGTGCGGACGCACGTAGTCGTCCAGATTGCTGGAGTACGCTACCTGCTGCTTTGGAGCCGGGACGGGCTGGCTTCGCTGATGATAGATCCAGCCCAGGCGCAGCAACGCCAAAGCAAGCAATACCGCAATGCCCATCTGAATGTGTTTACTGGTCATGTCTTTCGCGAGCGGATTCCTCAGTCGCTGATGGAATGACTGCCTGCCATCGCGGGACGGCTGAGCACTCCGTATTCAGAAGTGTAATTCAGATGGATCTCGCCGCACTTGTGCTGCTCCTGCGAGTAAACCAAACAGCGGTCATAGGGCCGCGAATACACATGCAGACTTACAGCCCGCTCGGCAAATTCCGACGGGTTGTACACCTTGTGCACCGGAGCCAGCGGATCCACCGCCGTGGGTGACAAAGGGCTGATCTCCACTACGTCAGAGGGTTCAAGATCGCAGGTGCCGGCCTGCATGTCCTCGCGCAGAAGGCGGTAATTTTGCACATGAAGCCGGCCGATGGGCGCGGCCATCCAGCACATTTGATCGTGATGGTTGTGCACCGAGCTCGCCTGCCCCGGCTCCCAGCAGATGGCCAGCAGTTCATAGAGCGGGGTCTTATCAATCAGATTGCGGGTGTAGTGCTGATGGTCCCAGATCAAGTAGCGGGAGATGGATTCCGGATTTACGGGAAAAGCAGCGAGCAGACCACATATGTGTTCCGTGGATTCAAACTGGTCTTCACGGCAACATCGCAGTTTTGCGACAAGTTCTTCGATGGTTACGCTGGGCATTACGCAGTTACCTCCTGCGTTCGATTTTAGCGCCAAAAGATTAAAAAAATGTAATGTCGATAATGGGCTGCATTTTACGACAAATCGCCCACGGCCCTGGCTGAGGGCTTTGAAACCATTTTACCGGCAAGCCAGTTAAAAATCCGGAAAAACAGCAGCACGCTCAGAATTGCGCCATAGGTAAGAGGCCGGCGCAGGTCGGCTTTTACCAGCCACATGAAATGAAACACGCCCGCGGCCGCGCTGAGATATATGAGACGATGCAGCAGTTGCCAGCGTTTCCCACCCAGACGGCGAATCCATCCCTTCGTGGAGGTTAGGGCGAGGGGCAGCATGAGCAACCAGGCGGTTAGTCCGGCGGTGATGAAGCGCCGCTTGATGATGTCCGTCCACATCTCGTGCGGATCAAAGAATTTGTCCAGCCAGAGCCAGGTCATCAGGTGCAGCGAGCCGTAAGTGAATGCAAACAGCCCCACCATGCGGCGAAAGCGAATTAGCCACGGCATCTGCAGAATTTTGCGCAGCGGGGTGATTCCCAGAGTGACCAGCAGAAAAATCAGGGTCCAATGGCCGGTAGCGCGGGTGATCACATCAATGGGATTGGCGCCCAGGTCGTTGTGAAAACCCTTCCAGACAAGACGGGCGACCGGCCCCAGACAGAGCAAAAAAACGGCCACTTTCAGCGCACGAATCAGTTTTTCCGCGGGGGGACGCATCAAAAATTCCTGTGCAGATCCATTCCTGAATACAGGCCCGCTACCTGGTCCGCGTATCCGTTGAGCAGCAGGGTGGGACGCTTCTGGAATTCGCCAATGCGGCGTTCATACGTCTGGCTGCGCAGCGCATGGTCCTCAATCGGGCTTACGTTCGAATAGAAAGGATAGGCCTGCGGCCACTGGATGCTCCAGGTGGTCGGCGGCATGCTTTCGACGAATTTGATTTTGACGATGGCCTTGATGTTTTTATATCCGTACTTCCATGGCACCACCAGCCGTAAAGGCCCGCCATCCACGCTTGGCAGAACCTCATCGTAAAGTCCGGTCGCCAGAATGGTGAGCGGGTGCATGGCTTCATCCATGCGCAGACCTTCCACGTAGGGCCAGGGCAAAACGCTGCTGTGCTGGTTGGGCATTTGATCGGGGGCATAAACAGTCTCAAACGCCACAAACTTTGCCTTGCCCAAAGGCTCGACCTGTTTGATCAGAGCACTCAGCGGGAAGCCCACCCACGGAATCACCATGGACCAGCCTTCCACGCAGCGATGGCGATAAATCCGCTCTTCCTGCGGCGCCAGTTTCAGAATGGCGTCGATATCCAGCTTTTTCGGCTTCTGCACCAGACCTTCAATGGATACAGCCCAGGGGCGCATACGGAAGTTGCCCGCCAGTTTGGAAGGTTCGTATTTGTCGGTGCTGAATTCGTAATAGTTGTTGTAATTAGTAATGTCCTGAAACGAATTCGGCTTTTCCGTGGTGCTGTACTGGCTCTTCACAATGCCAGAGATTTTCGCCCCGGCCGAGGCGGTCTCTTCCAGATGCCATCCGCTGCGCCGCATATAAACGCCCGAGGCGACTGCCGCTCCCGTGATGGCCGCGCCGGCAATAAACTGGCGGCGGCTTAAAAACGTGGACTTCGGCGTAATCTCGGAAGAAGGTATGTCACTCGGTTTCTTAATCAGCACAGTCGGCCTCCGCCTGGACTTGGTTTTCCTGTTTTAATAGATTCCCTGCCAAGGTTAAAAGTTACACTGGAAAGAGGTAATATGGGAACTGACAATTGTTGGAGAAATGCCATGAATGTCGTGTCTCAGGCCACTCCGCGACCTGCTGAACTCAGCCAGACTGAATCTGCCACGGGCCAGCCCTCTTTGGGCAGAAGCTGGGCAGCGCTGGTGATAGCGGTACTGCAGGCCGTATGTTTCTTTTCCGTCGCAGCCGCCCGTGCGGGAATCGTCCTGGGCGCCTCTTCGGCGGTCATTGCGGGCTGGTCCGGTTTTTTTCATCGTGACATCTTTCGCATTCCCATGCTTTTGCTGGCCATCGCTGGATCGGCTTTCAATCTGTTTCTCCTGTGGAACGCACGCCGGCTGCGCCAGACTCCCGCAGCCGCGTGGCGAAAACGTCCCCTTACTCAGCGTGAGCGTTTGCGCATCGGCTTTGTGCTCTGCCTCTCGCTCCTGACTCTGGCCATGGCAGCCACAGAGATTTATTTTCATCGCATGCTGAATCACACATTTATGTAAAAACAACTGCCTCTCTTTTGTGCTTCAGAAAAAGACACCTGTGTTCCCAATTACGGAATCCTTACGTTGTCCCCCTTAAAACCCACAGACTCCAGGAATTTGGCCTGAACTTTGCCAGGGACGGCATCCAGGCCCAAAAAATCTACATCGAAAGACAGATAGCCGATTTCTTTCCATTTGTGGCTATCTAAGCAACTGCAAGCAAGCTTCGTATGAATAAGTTGCGTGATCATCGTGTGGGAGGGCAAAAGAGTCTGGCGCCTGGTAATTTGCGGAACAGCACGACACAAATCCCACCCGTGAACGAGGACCTGCCCCTGCCAGCCACGATTCCTTCACCCTCTGCGCATGACGGCGAGGCCGCGCTTCGCCTGGCGGCGATTGTTGAATCCTCCGACGATGCCATCATCAGCAAGGACCTGAACGGCATTGTCTCCAGTTGGAACAAGGGCGCGGAGCGCATTTTTGGCTACACCGCCGAGGAAATGACTGGCCAGCCGATTACCCCCATTATTCCTCCTGAACTGCAGGGCGATGAACTGCTGATTCTGGCCAAAATCAGGGCAGGTGAACGAATTGATCATTTTCAAACGGTCCGCCTGCACAAGAACGGAAGCCGGCTTCGGATTTCTCTTACCGTCTCGCCGATCAAAGACCTGCGCGGAAGTATCATTGGCGCCGCCAAGATCGCCCGTGACATTACGGGGCAAAAAGAAACCGAGCAGACCGCGCGCCGCCTGGCGGCCATCGTTGAATCCTCCGAGGACGCCATCTACAGCAGGGACCTGGACGGCATGATCACCAGCTGGAACCGGGGTGCGGAACGCATTTTTGGTTATACCACGGAGGAGATTGTTGGCCGGCCCATCACGGTTATCGTTCCCCGTGAATTCCACGGAGACGAACTTGCGATGCTCCGCAAAATTCAGGCGGGCGAAAGAATCGACCATTTCCAGACGGTGCGCCTCAACAAACACGGAGACCGCATCCATGTTTCCCTGACCGTCTCCCCGATCCGGGACGAACACGGGCGGATCATTGGCACAGCCAAGATTGCCCGCGACATCACCCAGCAAAGAAAGATGGAAGCCGCGCTGCATACCAGCGAAATGCTTGCCTCCGTGGGACGTCTTGCCGCCACGGTCGCTCATGAGATCAACAATCCACTGCAGGCGGTCACGAATTTCATTCATCTGGCGAAACAGCAAAGCGCGTCTTCTCCCAAAATCCTGCGGTACCTGGTGGACGCGGACCACGAACTGGGGCGCGTCGTTCACCTGGCCCAGCAAACCCTGGGCTTCTATCGCGACAGCACATATCCGGTCCTGCTGCCGGTCTCGGACGTACTGGAAGATGTTCTGGTCATCTACGAGCGCAAGTTCCGGCATAAGGAACTGCGGATCGAACGGCGCATCGAACCGGGTCTGACGATTTGCACCGCGCAGGGCGAACTCAAACAAGTCGTCTCGAATTTGCTCGCCAACGCCATTGACGCTTCCGCCAGGGCCGGAAAGATCATCGTGCATGCCCGCGCCTCGCGCGATTTCCGGTCGGACCGGCGTGGCATTCGCATTACAGTGGCCGATGCCGGCGCCGGCATCGCACGCGAAGACCGCGACAAAGTTTTTGCGCCGTTTTTCACGACTAAAAAGGACGTGGGAACCGGCCTGGGGCTTTGGATCACAAAAGACCTGCTGGAAAAAAAGGGTGGACACATCCGCTTTCGCAGCAGAGACAGCGAACGCTCCGGCACGGTCATGAGCATCTACCTGCCGGAGGAAGCGACCCCGAAGTGTGCTGAACGCATTGCCTAGACCACTTACTATGCTGATTTCACCAACATCCGCTTACTCTGCCTCCTGGCCGGCTTTCCTGACCCAAAATACCCCTTTCCGGCTGCCAGTCGACACGGATCCTCAGCCTGCTCCCCCCAAACATACCGGCAATTCCAAACGTATTTTGGTGATCGACGACGAAGCCAGCATCGCCGACAGTCTGACCGAGATTCTATCCGGTTACGGTTACAATGCCACGGCTTGCTACGACGGACAGACCGCAATTGATATCGCGCGCAGCGATTGTTTTGACATGATTATCTCTGACGTGGTCATGCCCGGCCTAAATGGCGTGGAGACCGTTCTCGCCATCCGCGAACTCTGCCCGAAAGTCCGCGTTCTGCTCTTCTCGGGTCAGGCGGTTACCATGCATATGCTGAATCAAGCGCGGACCCATGGTCACGAATTTGAATTGCTTCCCAAACCCGTCCATCCGGATCAGCTTTTGAAAATATTATCTGCCTGGACGTCCTGAAAAACGGCCAGAACACTCTGTGTCCAAACCAGGGGCATTTTCTGTGATTTGACTTCCCGCCATATTCTTCGGCCAGGGCGGACACCGTCCGGTTGAGGTTTTCGGCCTTAAGCGGGCATTGGCGGATTGGCGCTGATTTTGGCCAGCATTTGCGGGTCGGACAGCCGATCCGTCAGTAAGTCGCAGCGTCCGGCAATCGCCGTGACCATATCGTTCTTACAACTCCAGTTTGAGACGCTCTTTCAGTCTGGCGCTGAACCCAGTGGGCAGGGCGAAAGTGCGCCCGTCGGCCACCAGCACGATTACGTTGTGAACGCCGTCAATCAGAGCGGTGCAGTGCCGGCACTGGGACAAATGAAGCTCCATCTCCGCCCGCGCCTCTGGCGAGATGGTGTCGTCGATATAATTCGACACTTCGAGCCATAGTTCCCTGCAGTTCATCGCCATGGGTTTTTCCCTTTTTTAAATGGCTGCCGACTGAGCACATTGCTGCCATTAATGCGCGGAGCCACCAAATCCCGCATTTGCAGCCGCGCCCGCAGCAAACGTGTTTTGACTACCGCCTCGCTCACCTTCAGTGTCTGCGCCGTGGTCGCCACATCCAGGCCCTGTATGTCGCGCAGCACAAAAACTTCGCGGTAGATGACCGACAGCTTCTGTACCGACTCCACCAGAATCTCCCGCACTTCCTTTCGCTCCAGCGTCTCGGAAGGAATTTCGCGCCAGTCCCCTAATGTCTGGGGGATGTACTCGCTCTCTTCCTGGCTGCCAGCGGGCTCGTCCAGGGATTCATAAAGCGCCGGACGCAGCTTGCGCAGCTTCATCTTCGCTTCGTTCAGCACAATCCGGACCAGCCAGCTGCCGAACTTGCTCTCTCCACGAAAATCGCCAAGGTAGCGGAAGGCCTTGAGAAACGCGTCCTGCGCGCAATCCTCGGCATCAGCCTCATTACGCAGAATGGCAAAGGCGCTCAGATATACTGGCCGCTCGTAGGGAGCAATCAGCTCGTAATAAAGCTCTTTCTCGCCCGCCAGAACTCGGCGGATCAGGTCCGTTTCCTCTGGCGAAACTCTCTCGGCTGGTCGGTTCGTGGCCACACTCCCGCTGCTTTGCAGCGTTGCAGGAACATCCGGCATGGTTAATATATTCGCCGTCATTCCGTGGTTTGAACCCCCATCATAAGCCAAATCCAAAAGACTCTTAACTCGGGCTGTGCTTTGGATGCGCGACGGAAAGAAAGGTGACCGCCGCAGACGATTCAAAAGACAGTTTTGATCTATCCTCGCCGCTACCCCAAAAAGCTCCCATTGGGGCGCACACTCGCATAATCCACGGTAACTGCCGCCTTCTTAATGCTTTAACAGAATGGGCGGAATTATCAACATTCCGTTTGTAGTGAAAAACGCCAACGCCGTGCAGATGGATGCAATCTTCTGGATTGAATGTCGAAACAGTCCGAGACGGTCTGCAGATAGTGGACCGCATGCAGCAGTGCCGTCGGCTCGATCGAGCCCCGGTTCGGAATATCACCGCCAAGCGCGGTGAATTCCAGAGTCTCATGCGTGCCGTTCAGCTCCAGAAAAAAAACCGGATTCGAAGGCACTCCCTGGCGGGCCGGCCGCGCAATCAGGTTGAAACCCTTGCCCATCCAGCGTCCAGGCAAATCCCTTAACAAGCCGAGATCGCTGACAAGCCCGCCGTACGGCTGCGAAGCGCGCACCACAGGCGCTTCGACTAAATTCATTGCACGTGCATTGGCTACATTTACGTTCATCACATTTGCTTTTATTTCATCTGCCATGTCTGTCCTGTTCTCCTTGAGTTCAACTAATTTTTACTGCTGGGTACAGCGCTTTTCATTTGCTTTTGTGGGTGGGTAAAGCCTGCCTCAGCTTCAAGGGCTGTTGTTGAACGACAAAGTGCCAAACCCCAAAATGCAGACAAGCATGGGGCGATTCGCACAGAAGTAAAGTCTGAGTTACGTATAAATAGTGATCCACGAGTCTTAAACGTTTCAGATTTTTTAACTTTTTTTCTGACCATTTCCCAAAGTTGCGAACTTGCGCCCTGAAATCCTTAAATTTTGAGAAGGAAAATACCAATAACTGTCGTCTTACACGTCTGCAGCGGGCAAAACATGAAGGCGCTCCGCTTATCCGGTTCCATAATTCATTTTTTCCATAAGCAATTCTTAGGAGAGACACATGACTGAAGCATCGGCGCAACCGCAGCGGTGGACACGCGACTATATCTTCGACATCCTGAAAGACCTTGGCATACACAGCATTTTTGGAGTGCCCGGCACCAACGAAATTCCCATCATCGACGGGACTGACTATCCGGAAAATGAAGTCCGTTACATCGAATGTTTGCATGAAAACATTGCGATTGGCGCGGCCATGGGCGCCGCCCGTATGACTGGCAAACCCGGTGTTTTGGTCGTCCACGTTACTCCCGGAATCGCGCACAGTATTGGCAATCTGTTTAATGCGTGGCGGTCACGCATGCCGCTGGTCATCCTGTGCTGCCAACAGCAGAATGAGTTGGTGACCCAGGAGCCGCTGCTGGCTTCCAATCTGGTTGACCTTGCCCGGCAGTACACAAAATGGGCACATGAAGTCCGCGCTGCCGAGGAACTGCCTCTGGTTTTGCAACGCGCCTTCAAGGAAGCCATGGCCCCGCCCAATGGGCCGGTATTCGTCTCCATCCCCTGGGAATTCACGATGCGCAGCATTGGCAAGGATGACCGCATCAAGGGTGTCACGCGAATTCCTTCCAGCTTTACCGGCGATTCCACAGTGGTAGCCGAAGCCGCCGCGGCTTTGAGCAAGGCATCGCGCCCGATCATCGTGTGTGGCGACGCCGTGGGTTACGCCGACGCGTGGAAGGAAGTACAGGAACTGGCCGAACTCATCGGCGCTCCCGTCCTGCTGCAGACTTTCAGCAGCGTAGCGAACTTCCCCAACAACGATATCCACTGGCAGGGCGAGCTCCCGGGAAGTCAGGCTGGATTGCAGCAGCTTTTTGGTAAACATGATGTTGCCTTCCTTTGCGGCTTCGGCGCTCAGGCCCAGATTGCGGTCTTTAAGTATTCTGATGGTCCTTTGATTCCGGCCAGTGTCCAGCAGATCTATCTCGCGGACAATACCTGGGACATCGGCAAGAACTATTACGGTGAAGTTGCGGTCCTCGGCGGCATCAAGGCGACTCTGCCGCTCATCAACGACCTGGTCCGAAAAAATCCGCCTGCGGACGCAAAAGAACGTAATGCGCAGCTGCGCGGTTTGGACGAAAAACGGCGGCAAGCATGGAGTGCCTATCTGGAAAAGGCAAAACAGCAGAAGGAAATCTGGGCAGTGGTCATCGCCGATGAACTGCGCCAGGCCATTGCTGAACATGGTCTTGAGAAAAAATTTGTGTATGTGCATGAAGCCGTCTCCGATCCCGCTCCCTTTCAATACCTGCTTCCTTTCGGTACGCAGGCAGCAGCGCCCATCAGCTACTATTGCGTGGCTGGTGGCTCGCTTGGCTGGTCGATGCCCGCTTCGCTGGGCATCAAGCTCGAAGAGCGCGGCTGGCAGAACATCGAGACCCAATTGGTGGTGAATGCCGTTGGAGACGGCTCTTCTCTCTTCTATCCGCAAATCTGGTGGACGGCGGCGCATCGCTCCCTGCCCGTGCTGTACATCATCACCAACAATCACGAGTACCACACGCTGCAGCTCGGTCTTAAGCAGGTCGTCCAGGCGTATGGCTCGGCTCCCGGCTACGGCTGGAAACCCAAAACCATGGACCCTGAGTATCTGCGGATCGAACGCCCCAAAATGGATTTTGTGACTCTGGCCAAAGCCTTCGGGGACCATCAGGGAGAAATCGTCCGCCATCCTGGCGAGGTGCGTGATGCCATCCGCCGCGGAGTAAATGCGGTGCTCACTTCGAAGAAGAGCTACATTCTCGATATGCGAATCGCGCAGGATACTCCCCTACCTCCGCCGACCGAAACACCCAAAGCCGCTGAAGCAAGACGCCGCCTGGGTCTGACTCAAATGCTGGAACGCTACGTATCGCAACCGCCGGTGGATTTCTACCACGGCAGCCAGCAGAAGCAGGCGACTGCGCGCGCCCTGGCAGCGCATGAGCAAGGGCCTGAGGAAGCGCCACCAGTCAACGTACCCATCATTTTTTAAACTCATCATTTTTTAAAGTGCAACGAACATAAAGAAATCAAGAAAGGAACACTGCAAATATGGCCAATGAACGAATCGATATTGCCGTCGTAGGTGGAGGCGTCTCCGGCGTTTACAGCGCGTGGCGGCTCCAGAAAGCCAACCCGGCAAACAAAGTGGTGCTCTTTGAAGCCAGTGACCACACCGGAGGCCGTCTTCTCTCGGTCCAGCCGCCGGACATTCCCAACATGGTCGCGGAACTGGGCGGCATGCGCATATTGCCCGCTGTACAGCCGCTGATTAAACACCTGATTGACGTCCTCAACCAGGAACTGCCGCACGACGAACAAATCGAGACCTATGATTTCCCCGTGGACGAGCCACAGAATATCGCCTATCTCCGCGGACGCCATCTTCGCCTCTCCGACTTCACTCAGCATCCCAATCAAGTGCCTTATAACCTGTCTTTCCTCGAGAAAGGCGGCACCGCCGGCTCAATCATCCTTAATGCCATTGAACAAATCGTGCCTGGCATCACCAACCCATCGCTGACTGAAGAAAAGCGCCGCCAGATGGCGCAAAATGCCACGTTCTCCGGCAAGCCGCTCCATGAGCAGGGCTTTTGGAACGTCCTCAGCCGCGTGATTAGCGGTGAAGCCTATCAACTCGGCCTTGACGCCGGCGGCTACAACTCCACGCTCAGCAACTGGAACGCCGCCGATGCCATCCCCTGGTATCTCTCAGATTTCGGCATCAATCCGGATTACAAAGGCTTCAAGAAAGGCTTCCAGCAGGTGCCTAACTCGCTGGCGAAACTCTTTCGTGATGCCGGTGGTGAAATCCGCTTTAATCACTCGCTCTCCGGCTTCCATTGGACCAACTCCGGCGTCGAGCTAAAAATAAACGGACAAACCATTGAAGCCAAATCCCTGATCCTGGCCATGCCCCGCCGCTCTCTCGATCTTCTGGAGCCGAACAGTCCGCCGCTGCAGGGAAAGGAAATCCAGGAGCTGATTCGCAGCGTCACGCCTCGGCCACTCTTCAAGCTCTTTACCACGTACACCAATCCCTGGTGGCGTGCGGCTGGATTTACCGATGCCAAAGGGACCTTTATCCCGGTGGAAGCCGGCCGGACGGTCACCGATCTTCCCGTGCGCCAGACCTATTACTGGCCGCGCACCGATGGCAAGCCCGCCACTGACGGACCTGCCATGCTCATGGCCAGCTATGACGATGGCACGAACATCGGCTATTGGGACGGTCTGCGTCCCCGCCGCCACCAGGCATGGAAGATGCACCGGGAAGTGTCTGCACCCGATCAGCCCTTCCTGGCCGCGAACAAGCCGGACAACAATCCGTGGTTCGAGTACCAGGCATCCATACCGATGGTCGCCGAGGTTGGCCGCCAGCTTTCGCTCATCCACGGCCTCACCTACACGCCCGAAGTCCGCAACGCCGCTTTCCGTGACTGGGGCGATGATCCGTTCGGCGGAGGCTGGAACAGCTGGAACATCGGCGTGAAAAGCCCGGTAGTCAAGCACAAGATCGTAAAGCCCTTCGATGAACGCCCTCTGTACATCTGTGGAGAGGCCTATTCAGACGCCCAGGGCTGGGTAGAAGGTGCCCTGCAAACCGCCGATTTAATGCTCGCCAAATTCGGTCTCGGCTCTCTGTAACCGGACTTGGTATTGCGCGCCCAGGCCTTGCACTTTTAGCTGTGCCAGGCCTGGGCCGCAATGGTCGTTTGGTTTAGGTGTACCCGGTCTGTTTCTGTCAGCTATCCGCCCGGTCTGTACCTCCACCCGGTCTGTACCCCCCACACGCCATGGGTACCCCCTCCCCTGTTTTCCACACTTTCATTGAAAACAAAAGGAGTTAACCCATTTCGGCCCTTGGGTGGCCCTTGGGTGGCCCTTGGGTGGCCCAAGCCCCACCCAGCCATTTGGCTCTCGGTCTGAGCCCTATAAGCCATGAGCGCAGGGCATTCTCAAGAGCCCAGGAGCTAAGGGCCAACAGCCAATGGCCAACGGCTAATAGCTTTTTTGTCAAAGACCCCAAACCACTCATCTTCCTCGGAAAATTCTCTTGCGTGATACCACCAATCGATGGCGTTTTTCAATGACATAATTTGTCATTGTCCAGCCACGTTAAAAGTATCCCCGCCGATAAAAGCCAGCCATTGCTACTATGCTCGTGTGGCACAGCCCGGGGTCCCCATCACGTGCCGCATTTGCGCGTGATGGGGTGGAGGCGCCCCCGGCTGTGTGCCTCGGGTTGGGGTTTGGGGCTTGGCTGACCTAAAAGCGGAAGCCCATAAAAGAATGCATTTTGCCAGCCGCTTGCCACCCGGGCACCCTTCCCTAACGCCGCCATCCTTAGTAGTATTTGGACTTTCCTGACTACCTTTATACTCACTGGTGAAATTCGCAGTCAAATTGATCAAATCTGGAACGCTTTCTGATCCGGCGGCATCTCCAATCCGCTGGAAGTGATTGAGCAGATCACCTATCTCCTCTTCCTGCGCCGCCTGGACGACCTCCACACCGTCGAAGAACGCAAGGCCCAGACGCTCAAAAAGAAGTCGCTCGACCGGCGTTTCTTCCCCGAAGGCAAAGACGAGCGCGGGATGTCATACGAGGACTACCGCTGGTCCAAGTTCAAAAATCTGGGCGATCCCGCAACCATGTACCGGATCGTCGACCAGCATGTCTTCCCCTGGCTCCGCACCCTCGGCGGCACGGACACCACGTACGCCCGCCACATGAAGGACGCCCGCTTCACCATCCCCACCCCGGCGCTGCTGGCCAAAGTCGTCGACCTGATTGACAAGGTCCCCATGGAAGACCGCGACACCAAGGGCGACCTCTACGAATACATGCTGGCCAAAATCGCCAGCGCCGGGCAAAACGGCCAGTTCCGCACGCCCCGCCACATCATCCAGCTCATGGTGGAAATGGTTGAGCCTAAACCCGGTGACGTAGTCTGCGATCCCGCCTGCGGCACCTGCGGCTTTCTGGTCGCCGTCGGTGAATACCTGCGCGAACACCACAAGGGAATGCTGAGCAACAAAAAGCAGTGGGAGCACTTCAACCACCAACTCTTTCACGGCTTCGATTTTGATAACACCATGCTGCGCATCGGCAGTATGAACATGCTGCTGCACGGCGTGGAAAATCCCGACGTGGTGTACCGCGATTCCCTCTCCCAGGACCACGCCGGAGAAGAAGAAAAATACACCCTGGTCATGGCCAATCCGCCCTTTGCCGGCTCGCTTGATTTTGAAAGCGTAGCCAAGGATCTGCAGCAGGTAGTCAAAACCAAAAAGACGGAGCTGCTGTTTCTGGCCCTGTTCCTTCGACTTTTAAAGCCAGGTGGACGCGCGGCGGTGATCGTGCCGGATGGCGTGCTCTTCGGTTCCAGCAACGCGCACAAGGCGATTCGCAGGATGCTGGTGGAAGACCAGAAACTCGATGCCGTGATTTCCCTGCCAGGCGGCGTTTTCAAGCCTTACGCCGGCGTCTCCACGGCGATTCTTGTTTTCACCAAGACCAATTCCGGCGGAACGGACTATGTCTGGTTTTATGACGTACAGGCCGATGGTCGTTCTCTCGATGACAAGCGCAATCCGCTTATACCTGAGGAGAAGTTCGGGCCGGTGCCACAAGTAGTACTTACGTCAGAGGATCATGCCAAGAACAACTTGCCGGATATCCTTGCTCGCTGGAAACAGCGTGATAAAGAAGAGCGTAAGCGCTCGCGGACGTCTCAAAGTTTCTGCGTGTCCAAAGCTGACATTGCCGGACATGGCTATGACCTGAGTTTGAATCGCTATAAAGAGGTTGTGCATGCGCAAGTGGCGCACAGGTCGCCGAAAGAGATTTTGACTGAATTAGCAAAGATTGAGGCACAGATACAGCACGGGATGAAAGAACTAGAGGCCATGCTGGTATGAGCAACGTCTCGACAATTGAGCTTGGCGAGATCATGCCAGCGAAGTCCGGGAGCGTGGATCCTGCGAAGTACCCAGATGAGCTTTTTGAGCTTTACAGCATACCAGCATTCGACAATCGGCGGCCTGAGATAGTTCCGGGGAAATCGATCGGGTCAACCAAGCAGGTCGTAGAACCTGGCGATGTGCTGCTTTCCAAAATCGTTCCGCATATCCGCCGGTCATGGATCGTTGGCAGACGTAATGGAAAGCGCATTATTGCATCAGGTGAGTGGATCGTATTTCGTGGCAACCAAATCGATCCCAACTATCTTCGACACGTTTTGGTTGGTGATCCGTTTCATCTACAGTTTATGAGTACTGTGTCAGGCGTTGGAGGCTCATTGCTTAGAGCACGTCCAGCCTATGTTGCGAAAATCCAAATTCGCCTGCCGCTTTTGGCAGAGCAGCGGCGGATTGCGGCGATTCTGGATAAAGCTGAAGAATTGCGGGCCAAGCGGCGTGATACCCTGTCCCAACTTGATACTGTTACTCAAGCGATCTTTCTCGACCTTTTCGGCGATCCAGTAGCGAACGCAAAGGAGTGGCCGCGGCTGCTATTTGGAGAATTGCTGGAAAAGATAGATAGCGGTTGGAGCCCAATCTGTTTGGATCGTCCACTCATTGGGAACGAGTGGGGCGTTCTAAAACTTGGGGCCGTCACTCGGTGTGAATACAAACCTTCTGAAAATAAGGCCCTACTACCAGATGTAAAGCCTGACCAAGCTCTGGAGGTCCAGCCTGGTGATTTGCTGTTTACTCGGAAAAACACATACGAGTTAGTTGCTGCTTGTGCACTCGTAAGAGCAACACCACCAAGATTAATGATGTCAGATCTCATCTTCAGGTTTCGTTTACGCTCCGGGGCCAACATGGACACATGTTTTCTTCACCAGCTTTTGATATATCCAACAAAACGACGCGAGATACAAAAGCTTGCCGGTGGCTCGGCGGGTTCAATGCCAAATATTTCCAAAACGAGGTTGCTGTCCACGCCAATTGAAATTCCGCCGCTTGAACTTCAACGCGAATTCGCACGCCGCGCCTCCGCAGTCGAGAAGCTAAAAGCCACGCATCGCACTTCACTGGATGAGCTAGATGCGCTATTCGCCTCACTCCAGCACCGCGCTTTCCGAGGAGAGTTGTAATATGACCGTCGCCAGCGCCACGCCTTCAAAGAGGAGTTGCAGGGATGAAATCATCAACTCGGAATGCCATTTACTCAAAGAAAAGTGTCATTCCGAAGCGCCGGGGTTGCGCGAGGAATCGGCTCCGCGGGTGATGGGGGCAACGATACTGGCTGCGTCGTGCGCCATTGGGCCGAGCAGGCTGGACTGTCACGTAAGAGAACGCAGGCGGGGTGCGGGAGCAGATTCCTCGCGCAAAAAACGCGCTTCGGAATGACACGTGCGGGAGCGGTGAATGAAGCGATATTTTGTTTACATTATGTCCAATAAATCGCGCCGCCTCTACACGGGAATTACCAGCAACCTGGCGAAAC